>Ga0299906_10000004_pt1 | contig 235785 bp, 174 predicted proteins | sample RVTome_14_FD_200259 | JGI IMG/M metagenome (GOLD analysis project Ga0299906, IMG submission 200259) | Soil microbial communities from uranium-contaminated site in the Upper Colorado River Basin, Wyoming, United States - RVT145D125 (version 2) ...
GTCCCACCCCCCACGCACGAAACGGGGCCCCTGGACGACCCTACCCTTCAACCCCCCTAGCTCCGCGCCAACCTCCTCGGTCCCACCATCTCCCCCGGCACGACCGCCGCGTCGAACTCCTCCGCCGTCATCAACCCCAATGCGACCACCGCCTCGCGCAACGACGTCCCCTCCACGTACGCCTTCTTCGCCACCTTCGCGGCGTTGTCGTACCCGATGTGCCGGTTCAACGCCGTCACGAGCATCAGCGACTCGCGCATCAACGCATCGATGCGCCCCGCGTCGATCTCCAGCCCTTCGATGCACCTCCCTCGGAACGATTCGCACGCGTCAGCGAGCAGGCGCGCCGACTCGAGCAAATTGTGGATCATCACGGGCTTGAACACGTTGAGCTCGAAGTTGCCCTGGCTCCCCGCGAAACCGACGGCGGCGTCGTTGCCCATGACCTGCACGCAGACCATCGTCATCGCCTCGCACTGCGTGGGGTTGACCTTGCCCGGCATGATCGAGCTGCCCGGCTCGTTCGCCGGCAGCTTGAGCTCGCCCAGCCCGCAGCGCGGGCCCGAGCCGAGCCAGCGCACGTCGTTGGCGATCTTCATCAGGGCCACCGCGGCGACGCGCAGCGTGCCCGACGCGAAGACGAGCGCGTCGTGGCCGGCGAGGCCCGAGAACTTGTTCGGCGCGCTCGTGAACGGCAACCCGGTCTCGTCGGCGATGTGACGCGCGGCGAGCTCGGCGTAGCGCGGGTCGGTGTTCAGGCCCGTCCCCACTGCCGTACCGCCGAGGGCGAGCTCGTAGAGCGCCGGCAGCGAGCTCTCGACGGCGCGGCGCGCATCGGCGAGCTGCTGGGCGTAGCCCGAGAACTCCTGGCCGACTGTCAGCGGCGTCGCGTCCTGCAGGTGCGTGCGGCCGATCTTGACGACGTCGCGCCAGGCCTCGGACTTCTTCGCGAGCGCGTCGCGCAATCGCTCGAGGGCGGGCAGGAAACGCCGCACGAGCTCCTCGGCGGCGGCGACGTGCATCGCCGTCGGAAACACGTCGTTCGACGACTGCGAGCGGTTGACGTGGTCGTTGGGGTGCACCGGCTCCTTGGCGCCGAGCGTCCCGCCGAGGATCTGGATCGCGCGGTTGGCGATGACCTCGTTCGCGTTCATGTTCGTCTGCGTGCCCGACCCGGTCTGCCAGACGACGAGCGGGAAGTGCGCGTCGTGCTCGCCGCGGATCACCTCGTCGGCGGCCGCGAGCAGCGCAGCGTGGGCCGCGGCGTCGAGCGCTCCGAGCTCGCCGAGCTCGATGTTGGCGCGCGCCGCGGCCTTCTTGACGACGCCCAGGGCGCGGATCATCGCGCGCGGGAACGTGTGGCCGCCGATGTCGAAGTTCTCGAGGCTGCGCTGGGTCTGGGCCCCCCAGAGGCGGCTCGCCTCCACCTCGATCGGGCCCATCGAATCGGTCTCGGTGCGGGTCGTCATCGGTTCTCGCAGGTCCGGGTCCCGGGGTTCACAAGAGACCCAGCTCGCGCAGGGCGTCGACGTCCTCCTGCACGGCGGCCGCGGTCTTGTGCAACGCTGCCCGAGCCTCGGCCGAGAGCGGCACCTCGACGATGCGCTCGACGCCCGCGCGCCCCAGGACCGCCGGCACGCCCATGTACACGCCCTCGAACCCGAACTGCCCGTTCAGGTAGCACGCGCACGGCAAGAGGCGCTTCTGGTCGCCGAGGATCGACGCCGCCATCGCGACCGCCGCCGACGCCGGCGCGTACCACGCGCTGCCCGTCTTCAGGAGCCCCACGATCTCGGCCCCGCCGTGCTTGGTGCGGTGCGCCAACTCCTCGATCTCGGGCGCCCCGACCAGGTCCCCGAGCTGCACGCCGTTCACCGTGCAGTAGCGCGGCATGGGCACCATCGAGTCACCGTGAGCGCCGAGGACCATCGCGTCGACGTCCTGTACCGACGCTCCCGTGCGCTCGGCGATGAACCAGGAGAAGCGCGCCGAGTCGAGCACGCCGGCCATGCCGACGACGCGCTTCGCCGGAAAGCCGAGCCGCGCGCGCATCAGGCTCACCATGCTGTCGAGCGGGTTCGTGACGACGATCACGATCGCCTCGGGCGAGCCGCTGCGCACGTAGTCCGCGACCTCGCTCACGATGCGCCCGTTCACCTCGAGCAGGTCCGAGCGGCTCATCCCCGGCTTGCGCGGCCGGCCCGCGGTGACGATGAAGAGGTCGGAGTCGCGCGTGTCCGCGGGGTCGTTCGTCCCGACGACGCGCGCGCCGAGCCCCTCGATCGCGGCCGACTGGTTCAGGTCGAGCGCGATGCCCTGCGGCCGGCCCTCGAGCACGTCGACGAGCACGATCTCCTTCGCGATCGACTTGAGCGCCGCGAGCTGGGCGCACGTCGAGCCGACGTAGCCCGCTCCGACGACGGTGAGCTTGAGCTCTTGGATGGCGGTCATGGGCTCGGGGGCGATCAAGATAGGGCCTGCCGGGCCCGAATGCACCTCCCGCTGCGGTAGGCTCGCACGGGTGCGCGGCCGCATTCCGGGCCGCATGGCCGCCGCGTTTCGCCTGCGGAGCTACCTGCTGCTGCTCCTGCTCCCAGGCCTCGTGCTCGTCTTCTACGAGCCGCCCTTCCCGAGCCAAGTCAGCGCGCGCGCCGAGCAGCTCCGAAGGGACGGCGCCCCGCCTCCGAGCTGCGGGATGCGGCGCTCGACCCGAGACGCCGCCCGGAGGAGCGCCTCGGCGCCCTGATCGAGCTGCAGCGCGGATCGCGCGCGTGGCCCGAAGAAGAGCTGCTCGGTATGCGCTCCCTGCTGGAGCGGGAGGACCCGAAGGTGCGAGCAGCACCTCGCGTTCCTCGGCGACGAAACGAAGGCACCGCCCCTGATCGACGCGCTGGAAACGGCGCGGGCGAGAGACCCGTCTCGGCGAGTGCGTCTGGCCGCGGACCGAGGCCTGCGCTCGATCGGTCGGTCGTGAGCCCGCGGCGAATCCAGGCTATTCCACGCGCCCCCAGGCGTTGTTCCCGCGGTCGACGTCCGGCAGCCTCTCGTGCGGGTCGACCACGATCCCGCGCAGCCGCTTGCCCTCCCCGACGGTCTCGCGGATCGCGCGCGAGGACTGCCAGACCTCCGCGGGCAACCGCCGCTCCACGCTCGTCCCGTCGGTGAACATGGCGCGGTAGGTGAGCGGCATGGTGACCTCGCCGACGCTCGCGAACACCACCTCCGCGGGCGTGCGCTTGTGGGCCTGGCGCACGAGGACGACCGCCTGGTCGAGCACCCCGGTGCCGGCGAGCCAGCCGCGCCAGAACCACCCGAGGTCCGCCCCCGAGGCGTCCTCGATGCAGCGGAAGAAGTCCGCCGGGCGCGGCGACTTGTAGGCCCAGCGGTCGATGTACGCGCGCAGCGCGCGGTCGAAGCGCTCGGCCCCCAGCACCTCCTCGCGCAAGAGCACGAGCGCCATCGCCGCCTTGCCGTACTGCACGATGCCCACGAGGTCCGGCCCGAGCGCGTCCGGCGGAGCGAGGATCGGGCGCTGGCCGGGCTGCGTCAGGGCGGGCACGAAGTTGGGCGGATGCGCGATCCCCAGCGCGGGCTTGCCGTGCCAGGCGGAGCCCGCGTACGCGGCCATGAACGAGACGAGCCCCTCGTCCATCCACGCGTGCCGGCGCTCGTCGGTGTTGACCAGCATCGGGAACCACGCGTGCGCGATCTCGTGCGCCGTCACCTCCCAGAGCAGCTCCTCGTCCTCGCGCTCGCGGCAGAAGACGATCATCGGGTACTCCATGCCGTCCTCGCAGCCGCTGACGCTCGTCGCGACGGGGAACGGGTACGGCCGCCAGTGCCTGGAGAACACATCGACCGCGGCCCGCACCATCTGCGTGCTCTTGCGCCACAGCGGCAGCGCCTCGACCGGGTAGGCCGACTGGCAGAGCACGCCCGCCGCCGCGGCGGCGTCGAGAACGAACGCGGGCGAGGCTGCCCAGGCGAAGGTCCGCACGCGCGCGGCGCGGAAGTGCCAGGTGAGCTGGCCCGCGCGCACCGGGCGGCTGGAGGGGTCGAGCACCTCTTCGGGCGCGCGGATCCACACGGTTTCCGCGCTGGCACGCGCGCGCGCGAGCCGTTCGCGCTGCTGCTCCGTGAACACCTCCTCGGGGTTCTTTAGCTCACCGGTCGCGACGACCAGGTAATCGTGGGGCACCGTCAGGCGCACGTCGTAGTCGCCGAAATCGGTGTAGAACTCGCCGCCCCCGAGGTACGGCAGCGTGTTCCAGCCGTGCACGTCGTCGTACACCGCCGCGCACGGAAACCACTGCGCGAGCTCGAAGATCGGGCCGCCCGCGACGGATTCCACCCCGTGCCGCAGGACCCCGTCGCTGGCGATGCGGAAGCGGTACTCGATCTCGACGGCGAGCGTGCCTCCACGCGGCTCGATCGGTTCCGGCAGCTCGACGCGGGCGACGGTGTCGTACACCTCGAACTCCAGCGCGCTTCCGTCGGCGCGCAGGGCCAGGAGCTCGATCCCCGCCCCAGCCTCGCCCGGCACGCCGAAGCCCTGGGCGCCCAGCCGCGCGCCCAGGCTCCCCTCGCGGTAGAGGTTCTGATCGAGCAGGAGCCACAGGGCGTCGAGCGCGTGCGGCGAGTGGTTCGTGTACGCGAGCAGCGCGCGCCCGGCGACCGAGCGAGCCTCGGGGTCGAGCGTCGCCTCGATCGTGTAGTCGACTCGTTGCTGCCAGTAGCCCGGCCCGGGAGCGCCCGCGGCCGTCCTGAGATCGCTCGGCGCGGGGGTCACGAGCTGGCGCGCGAGCTCCTCCCACACCGACGGGCCGTGCGCCACAGGCGCCGGCTCGGCGGGCGCCTGGCACGCGGACGCGAGCAGCAGGAGCGATGCGTGCGGCGGCGTGCGCACGGCGGGACTGTAGCGACCCGCCGGGAACGGGGCTAGCGCACGCGCCGGCCGGCGCGGTAGTAGCCGGAACGCCGGTCGCTGCCGCCCTCGTAGTCGAAGAACTGCCACGTGCCCTCGCGACGTCCCTCGACGAACCCGCCGCGGCAGCGCACCTGGCCGTTCGAATACCACTCGGTGTACAGGCCTTCCAGGTGGCCGTCGCGGTAGCGGACCTCGCGCACCGGCGTACCTTCCTCGTGCCAGCTCGCCCACTGGCCCTCGCGATTCCCTCCGACGAACAGCCCCTCCTCCATCTTGGCGCCGCTCTCGTAGAAGAACACCCAGGGGCCCGAGCGCGCGCCCTCGACGTGGCCACCCTCGACAGCCTTCTCGCCGCTCGGCCACCACTCGGTCCAGGTCCCGTGCAGGACGCCGTCGCGGCGCTCGGCGACCAGCCGCTCGCGTCCGTCGGCGAAGTACTCGATGCGCGGCTGGGAGGGCAGCCAGCGCGGTGGGTGCGAAAGGGGCGGGAGGGCGCTCACCGCGCCCTCGGGGGCCGATCGCGCCGCGCGCGCCTCCTCCTTCGCGCCGAGCGCGCGCCGCTGGGTACCCGTGGCCTCCGGTGCAGCGACGAGCTCGCTGACTTCGACCGTGCTCGCCTCCGCCTGCGCGACGGACAGCTCGGGGGCCCTCCGGTCGAGCACCGCGCCCTCGCGCACGCCCGACGCGGCGTGCGACTCGAAGGCCCGCAGGTTCCAGAGCACCAGGAGCGCGATGAGGAACGCGGTGACCGCGAGGGGCAGGCGAGTCACGTCGCCCTCCTGCCCGGAAGGGGCGCTGCTAGCCCGATGCGCTCGTGGGCGCGGCGCGGCGCGGAGCGCCGAGAGCGGGCTTGGGCAGCGGGAAGGGTCATGGTACAGCGGGCGAGTCTCGGAGCCTTCGTCTAGGGTCTGCGGCCCGTCCGGTCCGAATCGGCGGAGTCGTTCGCCTCCGCGGAGTCGCCGGATTCCTCGGAGTCGCCGGATTCCGTGAGGCTCCCTGCACGCCGCGCGCGGTGCTCGCGGACGAGCTGGTCGATGGCGCGCAAGAGCTCGCCTCCCTCGAGGTCGACGAGGCGGACGTAGCCGCGCTCGTCGAGGACGAAGGTCGATGGCCAGGTGTCCACGCGCCAGGCGCGAGCCACATCGCCCGTGCGCGAGCCCTCCCAGGCATTGGTCCAGTTGATGTCCCTCCCGTCGCACTCCCGCCGGAATGCCTCCGGGTCGGAATCGGAGTTGATCCCGAGCAGCAGGAAGCGCTCGTCCCAGAGCCGCCGGACCAGTTGGCGGTTCTCCGAGACGATGCGCTCGCTGTCGGGGTGCCAGAAGCCCCAAAAGCGGACGACGGTGATCTTGCCGCGGTAGTCCACCAGCCGGATCTCGTTGCCGAACACGTCCTCGGTCACGAACTCGGGGGCGCGCGAACCGATCGAGAGATGCTCGAGCCTCCAGCGCGCCGCGGACGCGGCCTCCGCGAGAGGGCTCCCGGGGAGCAGCTTCTCGACGCGCACGTAGAGCGCGATCGCAGCGCCGATGTCGTCCGCGCTCACCGAATCCCAGGGCGCGAGCAGCCGCGCGTGGGAGTAGAGGGCGAGCCCGCGCAACGACGGGCTCGAGCTGCCTCGCAGGAGCGCGTCGCAGACCTGGATCGCGCGGCCTCGACCGAACGTCGAGTCGGTCTCGCCCTGGAGCAGCGCGAAGAGCTCGGAGCGCTCGAGCCACGGCTCGGCCGCGTGGCGCTGCACGATCCAGGAGTAGAGGACCTCCTTCTCGGCCGCGCACGCCGCGGCGTCGCGCTCCGAGCTGGCGCCACCGAGCCCCGCCGGGAGGTGGTCGATGCACCAGAGCGCCGCGCCGCCGCTCCCGCGCTCCGCGAGGCGCCGCACGCGCGGGTAGAAGAGCTCGGCGAGCCGCGCGCGGACTCCCTCTTCGCCCGCCTCCTCGGCCCGCTTCCGGGCGTCGAGGTAGGCCGCTCGCAGGGCGAGGAACTCGGCCTCGAGCTCGCGCGCGGTCTCGCCGCCGTCGGACGAACCGCCGCGGGCGTCCGTGGTCGCGGCCGCCGCTCCCTGCCCCGGGTCCGCCCGGTCATGCGACCGGCCCTGGTTCGCCGGCCCCCCCCGGTTCGCCGGGTCCACAGGGCCGTTCTCCTGGGCCATGGCCTGCGGCGCGGGCGACGCGCCGGGGCTCGCGCCCAAGGCCACGAACAGAAGGATCAGCTCATGCACGATCCGCTCTCCCTGCATCGTTCGAGAGTCGGCCGACCGGCGCATCCCGGTCCAGCCTGCGTTGGTTCCACATCCGGCCGCCGGACCTACCCCCGGCGCCGTGGCCGGGTTCGCAAGTTCGCGGTCCGCTGAGCGCCGGCGGGTTGCGAGGAGAGAACCCCATGTAGCTCCGAGAGATCGCCCGGAGACGGCTCCGAGCCTCGAGGTGGATCATTGTAGTGTCCCGGTCCCGCGAGCGGTCGGCTTTTGCGGCTCAGCGCGCGAACTCGCGCAGGCGGGCCGCCAGGCGGTCGTACCCTTCCTGCTGCGCGGCGTCGAGTCCGCCCGCCAGGAGGTCGTGCTGCTCGCGCGGATCCGCGACGAGGTCGTAGAACTGGTCCGGCGCGCCCTGCTCGCGGATGATCTTGTGGCGGGCGTCCCGGATCGCTTCGGAGCGCCGCGCGTAGCGCTGCCCGCGCCGCGGGTCCGCGTTGTCCGCGGGCCCGCCGTCCGCGGGGTTCCCGATCCTGTTCGGCGAGAAGCTCTCGGCGTAGGAGAACACGCGCAGCGAGGGGGCCGTGGGGTCGCGCAGGTGCGGCGCGAAGCTGATCGAGTCGCGACCCGCGCCCTCGGGGAACCCATGAGCGTCGACGCCGCAGAGCTCGGCCACCGTCGCGAAGACGTCGGTCGTGTTGACGAGCGCGGTGCACTCCCTGCCGGGGCCCCGGACCGCCGGCCCGGCGACGATCAGCGGCACGCGCACGCCTCCATCGTAGAGCGTTCCCTTGCCCCGTTCCAGGTCGCGCGAGGACTCGACCCAGCGCGCCTCCGTACCGTTGTCCCCCACCACGACGACGTTCGTGCGCGCGAGGAGGTCGACCTCGATGGTCGAGAAGAGGCGACCCAGCTCGGAGTCGAGCGCCTCGCACATGGCCTCGTGGTACGAGGGCGGGTCGTCACGAGGCCGCGGAGGCAGCTCGCGCGAGCGCAGCCCCGGCGGAGGGGCGTGGAGCGGCGTGTGCACCGCATTGAAGGAGACCACGACGAACCACGGCTCGCGGACCTCGCCGGCGATGGCGCGGAGCGCGTCGTCGACGGTCTCCGTCGTGGCGTAGCGCTCGCACAGGGTCGTCTCGCCGTCGACCGTCTTCTCCCACCGGAAGTAGGAGCTCGTCCCGTCCGGAGCGAGCAGGTTGTAGAGCGAGCCGGAGTGCACGTCGAAGCCCGAGTCGAGCGGGTGACGCGGCCCCAGGCTCGGGGAGGTGAGGTGCCACTTGCCGAAGAGCGCGCTGGTGATGCGCCCTTCCGAGCCCGCGCGCAGGACCTCGGGCAGCGTCACCTCCTCCAGCGCGAGCCCGCGCTCGCCGTCCCGGCGCCGGATCGCGCGCCCGATCCCGGTACGGAACGAGTAGCGGCCCGTGAAGATCGTCGCCCGGGTCGGCGAGCAGAGCGGGTTCGCCCAGGCGCTGCGGAAGAGCACGCCGCGGCGCGCGAGCGCGTCGAGCGTCGGCGTGCGCGGGGGCGAGGGGTGCTCGCCGTAGCAGGCGACGCGGTCGACGCCCAGGTCGTCGAGGATCACGAGGAGGACGTTGTGCCGCGTCTCCTCCACCTGCGCGCAAGCCGCGGCCAGTGCGAGCGGGAAGAAGCCCCACATCGGGGCGATCCTAACCGCCCGTCGGTCTGGCCGCGGCCCCCGGATCGATCAGGGAACGAAGGTCACCACGTAGCCGTCCGAGAGGTTGAAGAACGCTCCTCCGCCCGCCGGGTCCCGGAACCAGCACTGGAAGCGCAGCGTCCCCGGCGCGATGCCGTACGTGGGCAGGTCGAGGACCCGCTCCGCCCGGTTCAGGAACGCCGTCGCGGGCGGCAGGATGCGCGTCAGGCCGCCGCCCACGCAGAGGAATCCGTTGCCGAAGGGGATCTCGATCGGGTTCGGACCGAAGAAGAAGATGTACGGCTGGTTGGGAACCGGCGCGGCCTGGAGCGTCACGTCGTTGGCGGCGACGCTCGCGCTGCCCAGGGCCGTGAAGATGGCCGGCGCTCCGGTCGAGTTCGGATTGACGCGGCAGTAGTTGGTGCCGATGTCGCACGTCGGCCCGCCGGTGCCGGACCCGGCGATGGTCATGTCGTAGTCGTTGCAGTCGGCAGCGGCGTCCGGGACGTAGTGGATGACCCTCAACTTGTAGAACTGCAGGCAGCCGGTCGTGTTCGTGATCGTGACCTGCTCGTCGTCGGTGGCCGAGCCGCCGATCGCGACGGCTGGGTCGCCGCAGCGCCGGTAGAGGTAGATGTCGATGTCACCGGTGGCGTGCGTGAAGAACACGTCCACGGTCAGCGTGCCGCCGTTCTGCACGGGGATCTCGTACCAGTCCTCGTCGAACTTGTGCACGATCAGCCCGGTCGTCGTGCCGTCCCCCATCGGGACCGCCGCGGCGCACGAGTCGTTCTGCTCGAGGGAGTCGTCGCCGCGCGACGGGCACGGGTCGTGCTCGATGGCGAACGTGCCCGCCCCCTGCAGCGCCGACTGGCGCGACCCGATCCGCAGGAGGTAGTCCTGCCCCGCGACGGCGGAGAAGTTGACGTACGATTGCAGCGTGCAGTTGCCGGCCGCGCAGTTGAGGACCGTCAGGCTCCCGCACGAGGAGCCGGCGGCGTAGACCACCGCCCGCGTCGAAAGCGTCGTTCCCCCGCAGAGCGTCAGCTTGTAGTCGTCGGTCGCCGGCGCGGTCCAGCGGAACCAGACGTCCTTGTGCGTCAGGGCCCCGCTGCAATCTGCCGGCCCGTCGGTCGTCGCGCCGCGGTTGTCGAAGGCGAACGTCCCGAGCCCGGCGATGGGCTGAGCGCCCGCGCAGCTGTCGGATCCTTGACCGAAGGCGGTGCCGGCCAAGGCGAGGAAGAATGCCGGGAGCGCGACCCGCGCCGCGCGCGATCCTGTCTTCATGGTGCACCTGCTGGCTTGGGGGGAGATGGAGGCTCCGCCCCTTCCGCCACAGGCCGAGACGGGAGCCTTCTCCCGCGACTCGCGCCCGCGAATCGGACGGGCCCGGGGGGCGCGCAGGTGGCAGGGAACGGGGATGAGCCGACTGGCCTACGATTCTCTCACGATCCGCGCCGGGCGGGGCCCCGACCGGGGAAATCGCGCGCGGCCCGGCCGGGCGCCGTCCAGCGGCGCGCTCTGGCTACGCGCCCCGGCGCTGGAGCGCCCCGAGCTCGTCGAGCAGCTCGAGGTTGGCCGCGAAGATGTGCTCCATCAGCTCGCGCTTCTTTCCCGCCCGCGGGTCGCCCCCGTCCAGGCCCTGCACCTCGCGGTAGATGGACGAGATCCCCGGGTCGATGCCCTTGATCTGGCGCAGGCGCTGGAGCTCCTGCTCGGTCAGCCCCAGGGAGTTCGTCAGCTTGGCGATCCGCCGCTCGAGGACGTCGATCTCGCGCAGGTACTCGTTCTCCTTGCCGGAGCTCAGCTGGCTCTCGCGCAGCGCGCGCAGCTGCTCCTCGGCGAGCTCGCGCGCCCGCTCTTCCACGCTCGCGCGGTCGTCGGGAGCGACGGCCCCGGTCGGGGCCGGCGACTCGGGCCCGCCCTCGACGAGCGCCCCCCCCTCGCGGGCCACGGCGCGCAGGATGTGCTCGGGCACGCCGAGCTCGGCCGGCGTCAAGTGCTCCTCGATCAGCTGGTACAGCTCGGTCTCGATGCAGCGGTCCCCGCCGCCGGCGTCCGCTACCGACAGGCCCTCCTCGGCGACGCGCAGCAGCGTCGAGAACGACCTCGCGTGCGGGTGCTGGCTGTGCGAGAGGCCGATGCTGAGCGTGATGCGCAGCGAGCGGCCGCTCGCCTCGAGCTGCAAGGAGCGGACGCGCTTCAAGATCCGCTGCGCGAGGACCTCGGCCAGCTCGCGCCCGGTGTGCGGGAAGAGCGCCGTCAGGTGATCGTCCGAGAAGCACGTCAGGAGGTCGCCGTTGCGCGTCTGCGCCCGCACCTGTGCCGCCACGGACCGCAAGAGGTCGAGCTTGACGTCGTACCCGTGCACGTTCTCCAGCTCCCGCAGCCGGTCGACCTGGATCATCATGCACGTGAGCGGGTAGTCGTAGCGCTTGGCCCGCTCGAACTCGATCCACATCAGCTCGCGCATCTCCTCGATCGAGAAGAGCGCAGGCGTCTTGTCTTCGAACCGGACCGTGGATGTTGCTGACATGGCGGGCGCGCGACCGCGACCGGAATGCGGCGCGGCCTGCCCTGCGCGGGCAGGGGGACGCTGGGCCTGTCGACAAGGCTCGAACGCCGGCTTGAGCGAACCGCTCAGCGGCGCTCTCGAAGGCCGGCGAGGTACTCGACCAGGTCGCGCACCTGCGTGCGCGAAAGTTTTTCCGAGACGTCGGCCGGCATCGCCGAGACGTCCCTGCGCCGCGCGCTGATGCGCCCGACCTCGTACTCGAGCTCCTCGCCGTCCTTGGTGACGAGGCGCAGCACACCGCCCTCCTCGGCCACGATCCGCCCCGCGACGGGGAGCGCGTCGTCGGCGAGCAGGATCCAGTTCTCGAAGCCCGCCGCGAGGACCGCGTCCGGCAGCAAGATGGACTCGAGCAGCTCGCGGCGCCCGAGGCGCGAACCGACGAGCGTCAGGTCGGGCCCCACCTGGCCCCCGACCTCGTCGCCCCCTCGGCGCCCGACCTGGTGGCAGCGCAGGCACGACGCCTCGGCGCTCTCGAAGAACACGCGCCGCCCGGCGTCGGCCTCGCCGCCGAAGAGGCAATCGCGCCAGGGCGCCAGGGGATCGTCCGGCGCGAGGGCCGCCTCGTAGTCCGCGAGGAGCGCGGCGATGCGCGCGTCCGTCCGGCCGCGAGCGGCCTCGCGCAGCTCGAGCTCCAGCTCGGCCGGAACCTCGCCGCGAACCAGCCGCTCGAGCCAGTCGGCGAGCAGCGCCACGGCAGCGGGGGAGGAGCGCTGCCCGAGTGCGCGCAGAGCCGCCTGGCGCGAGCTCGTCGGCCCGCGCTCGATCGCCGTGGCGAGCGCCGCCAGCGCCTCTGGCTCGTCGAGCTCGCCGAGGAGCCGCAGCCCGGCCGAGCGCACGGCGGGCGCGTCGTCGGCGAGCGCCGCGCGCACGAGCGCCTGACTCTCGGGAGCGCCCCATTCGACCAGCGCCGCGAGCGCCTCGGCGCGCGCGTCGCCGGCGACGCGGCCCTCGGCCCAGAGCGCGGCGAGCTCGGCGCGGGCGCCGCGCGCGCCGGCGCGGCGCGCGGCGCGCGCCCACGCGCCGAGGAGCGCCTGGGATCCGGTCGCGAAGACCGCGGGAGCGAGGCCGCGCGCGAGCGCGGCGAGCCCCCTCTGTCCCTCGGGTCCCCCGGGGCCCCCGGGTCCCTCGGGTCCCCCGGGCCCCTCGTGACCCGGCTCGCGGCGCTCGCCCTCGAAGGGCCGCCATGCCCCCGTGACCGCGTCGCGCGGCGCGGGCTCGGTCCAGGCCGCCAGCAGCTCGAGCGCCTCGACGAGCAGCGGCTCGGGCGCGGCGCGCTGCTCGAGGAGGCGCGCGATCCGCGCGACGCCCTGCGGCTCGCCGAGGTTCGCGTGGAGCATGCGCCGCAGCGTGTACCCATCGTCGGTCCGCGGGGAGAGGAGCGCCGCCGCGAGGTCCGGCAGCGCGGACGCGATCGGCACGTCGTAGATCGCGCGCGCCGCCTCGGCGACGAGCGACGGCTCGGGATCGGCGAGGAAGCGGGCGACCTCCGGGCGTTCCCACTTGCGCAGCACGAGCAGCGCCGCGCGGCGCACCGCGACGTCGGGGTCCTCGATCCGGTCGACGACGCCCGCGGCGCTCTCGATCGACGCCAGGGCGTGGACGCACGCGTGGCGCAGCCAGGGGTCGGCGTCCGCGTTGCGCGCGAGGAGGTCGAAGAGCGGTTCGACCGCGACCGGGCTCCCGTACTTGCCGAGGGCCTGGGCGGCGAAGAAAGCGACGCGCGGGCTCTCGTGGTCGAGCTTGCCGAGCACGCCCTGGAACGCGTAGGCGTGCTCGCCGAGGATGCGCAGCACCTGGCAGCACACCTCGTCGTCCTCGTCGTCGAGCAATACGAAGAGGCGCCCGAGCACGTCGGACCGCTTGCGCGCGAGCTGCCCCAGGCCCCAGATCCCGTGCAGCCGCGCGACGGTCGACCCGCCGGTGGCGGCGACCGAGGCCAGGTGCTGCAAGGCGGCGAAGCCCCCGGCCTCTTCGCCGCTCGCGTGGCGCACGAGCGCGAACTGGGCTTCCAGCCGGATGCGCCGGTCCGGGTGCGCGAGCAGCTCGGCCAGCTCCTTCGGCGAGCGGCCGGCCATGCCCTCGGCGAGCAGCCGCGCGGTCGCCAGGCCCGCCGCGCGCGCCGCAGGGTCCGTGGGCGCGATGCGGTAGACGCGGCCCTTCCCGGTCCTGTTCCAGCCGCTGACCCAGTCGGTCACGTACAGCGCGCCGTCGGGGGCGAAGCCCGCGTCGGTCGCGAGGCAGCCCCAGAGGAAGCGCCGCTCGTCCACGAGCGCGAAGCCGGCGCCGCGCGGCTCGTTGCGCAGCGCGTGGACCCCGCTCAGCGAAGGCTCGCCGCGGAAGTCGCAGAGGAAGAAGAAGCCCCGCCACTCGGCGCCCAGGCCCGTGCCCGGGTAGGCGGCGAGGCCCGACGGCCCGTCGGCGAAGTTCGCGACCGGCGGCACGTGGTAGGCGGGTCGACCCGCCTGCTCCGCGTCGCCCGGGGCCGACGGGTGCCAGAGGCGCTCCGCGTTCCACGGGCCGCGCAGGTCGGGCCGCGTGATCCACTGGTAGCTGTAGCGCCAGCCGGAGTCGCCGCCCTCGACCACGTACACCCAGCGCGCGCGGTCGCCGCCGTCGGAGTTGTTGTCGCCGGTGAAGAGGTTCCCGTGGTCGTCGAACGCGAGCTCCTGGGGGTTGCGCAGCCCGGTGGCGAACACCTCGAGCTCGCTGCCGTCCGGGTTGCAGCGCAGGACGGCTCCGGCGTGCGGGTGCGCGAGGGTCGCGCCCTCGTGGGTCACGACGTGGAAGCCGCGGTCCCCGATCGAGAAGTACAGCCGTCCGTCGTGCCCGAGGATCAGCCCGTGCAGGTCATGGCCCAGGAGGGCCACGTGCACGCCGAACCCGGTGTGCAGCCGCTCGCGCTCGTCGGCGACGCCGTCGCCGGAGACGTCGCGCAGGAGCCACAGATCGGGGATGCAGGCGTAGTACACCTCGCCCCCGCGCGCGAGCAGCCCCGCGCCGATCCCCGCCGCCGGGTCGTCGAACCCGTCGGCGAAGACGGTGGCGCGGTCGGCCAGACCGTCGCCGTCGGTGTCCTCCAGGAGCCGCACGCGCTCGTGCTCGATCGCGTAGGCGGCGAAGTCCTCGCCCTCGTGCTCGGCGATCATCGCCACCCGGTCCTCGACCGTGCGGCTGGCGAGGTCGTCGTCGAGCCAGTCCATGTGCTCGCGGATGTCCGTCACGCCCGCGAAGTGGCGGAACGTCTCGGCGACGAACATGCGGCCGGCGAAGTCGAAGGCGAGGGCGACGGGATTGGCGAGCAGCGGCTCCGCCGCGAAGAGCTGCACCTCGAAGCCCTCCTCGACCTCGAAGCGCGCCAGCGCCAGACGGGCCTCGTCCGACGCCGGCTCGACCGGCGGGTCGTACGCTCTCTCTTGAGCAGCGCAGAGCGGGCCGGCGAGCAGGGCCAGGGCCGCCGCGGCCGTGGGTTGCATGATGAAGCGGGGGATGCGCATCGGCCGGAGTCTACCGGAGTCTACGCGACCGCGCGCGCGTTACACTCGCCGCATGGGTTTCGTCGACACGACCGAGGTCCGCCGCTTCGCGCCGGAGAAGATGCAGAAGGTCAACCTGTTCGAGACGCCGCACATGTTCTGCGACGTGTACTGCCTCGAGCCGGGACAGTCCCAGAAGCCGCACGCGCACGTCGGAGCGACCAAGTTCTATTTCGTCGTCGAGGGCGAGGGCGCGTTCACGATCGGCGCCGAGCAGCGCACGCTGGGCGCGGGCGAGCTCGCCTGGTCGGGGCCCGGCGAGGAGCACGGCGTGGAGAACCGCTCGGACGAGCGGCTCGTGCTGCTCGTCGCGATGGGGCCCAACCCGAACGTCGATCAGCCGCCGGTGCGGCGCTCGGCGAGCAAGAGGTCGACCATGCGCCCGTAGCTCCGCGTGCCCTCCACCTGGCCCTGCGCCTTCAGGTAGAGGTCGTTCGTGCGCGCGCCGAGATCGCTCAGCATGGATTCGTGGGCGGCCCAGAAGCGGCGCAGCGCCGCGAGGTCGCGCCGGACCTCCTCGGAGGCAGTGCTCCAGAGCTCGCGCTGGCGCTCGGCGTCGGCGCGCCGCAGGGCGGCCGAGGCGTAGCGCAGGGAGACGAGCGCGCCCGAGTAGCGGAAGTCGGCGTCGGACGAGGCGCGGCACGCCAGGTAGGCGACGAAGTTCGCGTCGTCCTCGCGCGCGATGCCGCGCCCGTGGGCAACCTCGTGGCACACGACGAACGGCAGCTCGAGCTCGGGGATGCGCCCGTTGACGTGCGCCTCGGCGGTGAAGGGCGAGTAGATCCCGGTGATGCCGACGCGCGTCATGAGCGGGGCGAGCACGGCGAAGCGCACCAGCGGGAGCGGGCCGCGCAGGGCCGGGCGCTCCGCGCCCAGCTCGGCGAAGGCCTCGGCCGCCGCCGGCCGAAGCCCGGCGCGGCCCGCGCGCAGCCGGGCGACGCCGTCCCCGTCCTCGAGCACGAGCCCGCGCTCGGTGTTCGCGGCTGCGAGCAGCTCGCGCGCCAGCTCGGCGAGCTCGTCCGCGCCCGCGGGGCGCACGACCAGACCGAGACGCGAGGCCAGCGGCTCGCGCGCGTAGTTGAGCCCCCAGGCGAGGAGGAACGCCAGGTAGAGGTACGGCAGGCAGCACGCCCCGAGGGCCACGGCGCGCAGCGCGCGCCGGCGCCTCCGGGCGCGCACGAGAACGGCGCCGACGCAGAGCGCCCCGAGCCCGAGCGCCGCCTCGGCGACCGAGAAGGGCGCGCCTCGCGCGAGCCCGAGGAGCCCCGCACGCACGAGCGGGAACACCCGCGCGGCGTACACGCGCTCGGTCCACTCCGGACTCCGCGCCGCGCAGACCTGCAGCCCGAGCGCACAAAGGAGCACCACCCCCGCCGCCCCGACCACCCGCCCCGACGGCCACGCACTCCTTGCGGTCTCAACCTCCATGTCTTCTCGTGCCCGAGCCCGCGCCCGGCTCGAGGCCGTGCCCGCCCCTACTTCAGTTTCTCCCAGTACTCGGGCGGCATGTCGTGAGCGATCTTGAGCGCCCCGTTCGCGCCCCCGTACAGCGGCTCCTCGATGCGCACGACCCGCCCGCCGCCGAGCATGCGCTGCATCTCCATCTCGATCGCCGTGTCGAGCGCCCGGATCTGGCTCCCGCCGCCCGCCAGGAGCACGCGCGCCTTGAGCCGGTCCTGGAACTCGGGGTCGAAGGTCGCGATGAGCTTGCCGAGCCCCTCGACGATCGGCGGCACGATCCGCTTGCAGGCCGTGCGGATCGGCTTGCTCAGGTCGAAGGTCTGCGGCTTGCCGTTGACCGGTAGCTGGACCTTGATCGGCTCGTTCGTGTCGTCGACGGTCGAGTGGCGCTCCTTGAGCTCCTTCACCATCTGGATCGTGAACTGCGCCTCGGGGTGCGCCGAGCGGATCTCCATCGAGAGCTCCTCGTCGACGTAGTCGCCCGCCGTGGTCATCGTCAGCTGGTCGCTGTCCTCGGGCATCGTGCCGTGCATCCGGCACAGGTCCACGGTGCCGGCGCCGATGTCGATGACGAGGGCGTCCTCGAGCATGTCGAGGCCGTACGCCACGGAGAACGGCTCGGAGCACAGCATGACCGAGTCCACCGACTCGCGCGCCGCCTCCAGGATGGCCTCCTTGTTGTGGATCGAGGCCTGCGCGGGGACGCCGATCACGGCGTACACCAGCTCGTCCTTGCGCGGCTTCGCGCGCTTGATCGTCTCGCGGATCAGGTCGACGGCCGCCTTCAGTCCGCCGGAGACCTCGCCTCCGCCCTCCTGGTTGTATTGCAGGACGCCCTTGGCCAGCGGGCGGTAGAGGTTCAGGGAGAGGCGTTTCTCGCGCGCCTCCTCGCCGAAGAGGATGTCCTTCTTCAGCGCCTTCCGCGCGACGGGGTCCTTGGGGTACCCGACGAACGACTCCATCGTGTGGCGTACGCCGTTGCTCGCACACACCGAGCAGCGCGACGTCCCCAGGTCGACACCCATGTACAGAACGCCATGGTCCTTGCCCGTGTTCGTCTCTTCAGCCATCGTCGCGAAGCTCGCTCTGTTCCGATCTCGGGGATCAGCGGGACGTGGTTCAGGCGGACTTCTCGCGCGAGCCGAGGCGGTTGCGCAGCTCGACGTTCGCGTCGAAGATCCGCCGCATGAGGTACTGCTTGGAATCGCGCCGCGGATCGAGATCGGACAGCCCCTGGGCATCCTTGTAGATCGAGGCGACTCCCTCGTCCGTCTCGTGGCGCGCGTGCAACGAGACCAGCGCGAGGTCGCGCTGCTCCAGCTGCTCGGACAGCTTGCCGACGCGCCGCTCGAGCACGTCGATCTGGCGCAGGTAGACGTCGTCGAGCGCCGCCGGGCGCTTGCGCTGCTCCGCCTGGAGGTCGCTGATCGCCGTGGCCAGTCGCGCCATCTCGGTGCGCAGCGCAGCCGTGTCGCGCTCGCGCGCGTCGTCCTCCCACTGGCGCGCCCGGGCAGGGGCGCGCGCTTCCCGGACAGGGGCCCGGTCGCCCGCCGTCGAGCGGGGAGACCAGGACACGACCACCTGGTGGCACACGCGGTCCGAGCGGCCGCGGCGCCGAATGGGGTTCCGGAAGCCAGCCATGGGCGTTGGGAGGCGAGACGTAGATCCAATTTTATAGCACGCCCGCCTGGCCCGCGTCCCCGTCCAGGTCGCGATCCGCGCACGCGCGCCGGGCGCTCCGGACGCGCGCGCCGGGCGCTCCGCCCGGCGAACGTCGCGGCGGTCTCGGCTCCGGACCTCTCGGAGTTGCGCTAGGCTCCTCAGCGTGGCGCCGCTCGACCTGGTCCCGCTGTTCCTCGGGCTCTCCCTCCATGCTCAGGACGCGCTCGCGGCGGCGCCGGAGCGTGCCGCCGAGCTCGCCCTGATCGCGGGGGTCGACGAAGAGCGGGCGCAGGAGACCGTCCGCGCGCTCGTCGGGTTCGGCCCGCGGATGGGCGGGACCGCGTCGGGTCGGCGGGCCGCCGAGTGGCTGCGGGCGCGCTTCGTCGAGAGCGGCCTCGAGGCCCGGGTCGTCGCGGACGAGGAGGACTGGTGCCACTCCGAGAGCTCGTGGAAGCTCGTCGCCCGCCGGGACGCGGGCGCGACGGCGCGATCCGGCTCTCCCGACCCGGCCGAGGCTCTGGTCCTCGCGCGCGCCTGGCCGTGGGGGTTCAGCCCGAGCGCCTCGGGACGCGCCGCGCTCTCGCTCGAGGGGACGACCGGCGCGGTGCTCGCGGCGAGCCCGCCGCGCTACGGGCGGCGCGACGCGAAGCCGGAGCTCGTGCTCGTCGACGGGGTGACGACGCGCGACGGGAGCTGGCCGGTCGTGCGCGCGCTGCGGTCGCGGGACGACAACCCCTACCCCGTGTTCGGGATCTCGCGCGACGAGGGGGCGCAGCTGCGCGGGTGGCTCGATGCCGGGCGCGAAGTCGAGGTCGAGTACGAGCTCGTCGCCACGATCGAGCGCGCGGCGCCGAGCACGGTCCTCGCCAGCCTGCCGGCACGCGCGGGCGCCCCCCCGGGCTACCTGCTCTACTGCGCGCACGGAGACTCGGATTCGGGCGGCCCCGGTGCGAACGACAACGCCAGCGGCGAGGCGATCGTGCTCGAGATCGCCCGGGCCTTCGCGCGCGCGGTGCGCGCGGGGGAGGTCCCGGCCCCACCGCGCGAGGTGCGCTTCGCCGTGTGGGGCAGCGAGATCCGCTCGACCCGGACGTACCTGGAGCGGCGGCTCGAGGACGGCGGCCCGATCCTGGCGGTGGTCAACTTCGACCAGGCGGGCTTCGGCTCGGGCGCCGATCAGCTCAACGTCGAGCCCGACGATCTGCCGGCGAACCGCGAGTTCGTCCTGCAGCTCGCCGCGCTCCTGCGGCGTTTCGAGGGCGAGCGCGGGTTCCCGGCGCGCTGGGCCACGAACAAGAGCCTCGGCGGGACCGACTCCTACGTCTTCAGCGGCTCGAAGCCCTTCCGCGAGAGCGGCATCCCCGCCGTCACGCTCTTCACGAGCGCGTGGGGCGCGCCGGAGGAGCACCCGCGGACCGAGGGCATGCCCGGCGAGTCGTGGGGCGAGCGCGACCGGGTGGGCGTCGATTACGACGACTACTACCACTCGGCCGGGGACCTGCCCGAGCTGACGACCGCGACCGAGCCCTGGAACATGGGCTGGTGCGCCCGGGTCGGGCTGCTGGGCGGGTGGCTCTGGCTCGCGCGGCTCGACGGCTAGCGGTGGTGGCGGGCCTCGGCCGGGCGCGGAGCGCCTGGCTCCGGATCGAAGGAACCCCTATCGTGGGCGTAGGGATTCGTTCGAGGTTCGCGTCAACCCCCGGAGAGGACCCGATGGGAGTGATCGACTGGTTCAAGCGCGGCGTCCAGGAGATGATGGTCGCGCGGCCCGACGGGGCCAAGTCGCAGGTGGTCTGGAAGCACCCGGATTCCACCATCCCGATGAAGTCCCAGTTGACCGTCGAGGCCGACGAGGTCGCGGTCTTCTTCCGCGACGGCAAGGTCGTGCAGACGCTGCCGCCGGGGCGCTTGACGCTCGACAGCTCCAACCTGCCGTTCCTCTCGAACCTCGTCGACAGCTTCACGGGCGGCAACGTGTTCATCGCCGAGGTGTTCTTCGTCAACACCCGCGAGCACACGGGGCTCAAGTTCGGAGGCCGGATCGGCCACGTGGAGGACCCGAAGAGCGGCGTGCCGGTCGAGACGATGGTGCACGGCGAGTTCTCCTTCCGGGTGACGAACGCCGAGCAGCTGATCGTCGGCCTGGTGGGCATGGGCCGCGCCGAGTCGTACACGGTGCGCTCGTGGCTCAAGGAGCAGGTGCTGAAGGTCCTGCGCGACCGCATCGCGGAGCTGCTCGTGAAGAAGAAGTGGCCCCTGCTCGACGTCACCTCGGGCGCGTACACCGAGGAGATCGAGAAGGAGGTGCTCGCGGGCATGAGCGCGCACGTCGCGACGTACGGCATCCAGATCGTGCGCCTGGGCAACTTCACCATCGGGATCGACGACGAGGACGCCGACAACCTGAAGGGGCTCTACCGCGACGCGGCCTACCTGCGCACGGTCGGCGGCGTCGAGGGCTACCAGAAGTTCGCGGCCGGCAAGGCGATGATGGGCGCGGGAGAAGGCATGGCCAAGGGCGGCGGCGGGGCGGGCGGCGAGGGCAGCTTGCTCGGCGGGGCCGGCCTCGGGGTCGGGTTCGGCCTCGCGCAGATGCTCGTGCGCGATAGCCACGGCGGCGAGGCCCTCGCGCCGGCGGCGGCGGGCGTCGTGTGCGGCGCCTGCGGCGCCAGCGTCGCCCCGGGCAAGTTCTGCAGCGCCTGCGGCGGCGAGCTCAAGCAGCAGGCGGCCGCAGGCTCGTCCTGCACGGCGTGCGGCGAGGCCGTCGCGGCCGACGCGCGCTTCTGCGGCTCCTGCGGAGCGAAGCAGGGCGGGTGACCCGCGAGGACGCCAGGAAACCAGCAGAAGAGAACGGTCGGCGGATACCCTGTCGGGGATCCTCGCCCCGAACAGGAGATCACCGATGACGTTCCCGCGCGTGCCCACCCGATCGTTCGTCCTTGGGAGCCTCGCTCTCGCCGCGCTCCCCTGGGCATGCCAGTCCCCGAGCGCCGAGACCGGCGTCGCGACGACTTCCGACGCGTCGACCGGCGTGGCCGCGGAGGCGGCGCCGCTCGACTACCCGGAGGCGGACCGGACCGGCGTCGTCGACGAGTACCACGGGACGCAGGTCGCCGACCCCTACCGCTGGCTCGAGGACCCGGACTCGCCCGAGTCGCGCGCGTGGATCGAGGCCGAGAACGAGCTGACGAACGGCTGGCTGGCCGAGGTTCCGGCGCGCGCCGCGATCGAGGCGAAGCTCACTGCCCTCTGGAGCTACGAGCGCTTCGGCATGCCCGCCCGGCACGGCGAGCACTACTTCTACTCGTACGACGACGGCGAGATGGACCAGCCAGTCCTCTGCCGGGTCGCGGATCTCGCCGCGCAGCCGGAGGTCGTGCTCGATCCCAACACGTTCTCGGAGGACGGCACGGTTTCGCTCGGAGGGACCTCGTTCAGCGAGGACGGCCGCTATCTGGCGTACGGGCTCTCGGACGGAGGCTCCGACTGGCGTACGTGGTACGTGCGCGACCTCGACACGGGCACCGACCTCGAGGATCGGCTCGAGTGGGCAAAGTTCACCTCGCCGGCCTGGACGCACGACGGCGCGGGCTTCTTCTACGGGCGCTTCCCGGAGACCGACGACCGCCTGCAAGCCCAGAACGAGAACCAGAGGGTCTACTACCATCGCATCGGGACCGAGCAGTCGGAGGACGCGCTGGTCTACGAGGATCCGGAGCATCCGCGGCGCATGGCCAGTCCGGTCGTCACCGACGACGGGCGCTACCTGCTCTTCTACATGCGTGACGGCACGTCGCGCAACAACGGCCTGTACGTCCGCGATCTGGGGCGCGACGGCGCCGAGCTCGTGCGGCTGTTCGACGAGTTCGACGCGTCCTACGTCCCGATCGCCAACGAGGGCGCGCTGCTCTGGATCCGGACGGACAAGGACGCGCCGCGCGGCCGCGTCGTGCAGGTCGACGCCCGGCGCCCCGGGGGGCCGATGATCGAAGTCGTCCCCGAGCGCGAGGAGGCGCTGCAGGGCGTGTCGCGCGTCGGCGACAAGCTCTTCGCGTCCTACCTCGTGCACGCCAAGACGCTGGTGCGCATCCACGCCCTCGACGGGAAGCCCGAGGGCGAGCTCGAGCTGCCTGGCATCGGCTCGGCGTCCGGGTTCGGCGGCAAGCCCGAGGACACCGAGACCTTCTTCTCCTTCACCAGCTTCACGACGCCGGCGGCGATCTACCGCTACGACCTCGCGTCCGGGGAGAGCAGCGTCTTCAAGCGGCCCGAGATCCCCTTCGACCCGGAGCGCTTCACCACGCGCCAGGTCTTCTACGCGAGCCCCGACGGCACGCGCATCCCGATGTTCATCACCCACGCCAAGGGAATGGCGATGGACGGCGCGCGCCCGACGATCCTCAACGGGTACGGCGGGTTCAACATCGCGATCACGCCGGGCTTTTCGCCGCCGGTGGCCTGCTGGCTCGAGATGGGCGGCATCTACGCCGTCGCGAACCTGCGCGGCGGCGGCGAGTACGGCCGCGACTGGCACCTCGCGGGTACCAAGGAGAACAAGCAGAACGTCTTCGACGACTTCATCGCGGCCGGCGAGTGGCTGGTCGCCGAGAAGGTCACGCGGCCAAACCGGCTGGCGATCATGGGCGGCAGCAACGGCGGCCTGCTGGTCGGCGCCTGCGTGAACCAGCGCCCCGACCTCTTCGGCGCGGCCCTGCCCGCCGTGGGCGTGATGGACATGCTGCGCTACCACGAGTTCACGATCGGGGCCGCATGGGCCTCGGACTACGGCCGCTCCGACGATGCCGAGATGTTCCCGCACCTGCTCGCCTACTCGCCGGTGCACAACGTGGCGGACGGCACCGACTACCCCGCGACCTTCATCACGACCGGCGACCACGACGACCGCGTCGTGCCCGGACACAGCTTCAAGTACGCCGCGGCGATGCAGCACGCCCAGGCCGGGCCCGCCCCGATCCTGATCCGCATCGAGACCCGCGCCGGGCACGGCGCGGGCAAGTCGCGCGCGCAGAGCATCCAGGAAGCGAGCGACCGCTGGACGTTCCTCGCCCGGACCTTCGACATGCAGGTCGCGCTGGACTGACATGCAGCGGGCGCGGACGGCGTCGGGCGGGGAGGCGTCGGTCGCTCAGTCCGTCTCCGAGAGGCGCCAGCCGGCGTCGAACCAGCCCGCCGCGCGCACGCCTCCGTCTCCCGACTCCAGCACGCGGGCGTCGTAGATCACGTAGTCCGGGTAGCCGACGCCGCTGACGAAGGGCGCCAGCGTGTAGCCGATCCGCGCTCCGACCGCGTCGGTCGTCGCGAAGGCCCCCACCAGGCTCTCCGAGTCGCCCTTGCGCGGGTAGACGAAGACCGCGCTCGTGCCCTCCCCCGCCTCGACCGTCCCCCCTACGACGAGCGAGCCGCGCCGGGCGTCGATCGGGCAGTCCTCGCCCAGCACGGAGTCCCACGCGACGTTGGAGTCGCGGTTCCCGTACAGGATCACGTTGCGCTCCTGGTAGTCCCGGGGCGAGCCGAGGAACCTCGCGTCCGACACGACCTCGGCGCGGCCGTTCCCGCGGTACCACCAGAGCGCGGCGTCGTACTGCGCGCGCGCGCCGAGGAGCGCGTCCTCCTCGTCGTCGCCGGCCTGGCCGTACACCAGCACGAAACGCCGCTCGAAGGCGCGCTTGAGCGGGCCCGAGCGCGCCGCACTCTTCCGCGCCGCGGGCGGCAGCGGCGCGCACGGCTCCCACGCCGCACCGGAGCGCGCGAACGCGTACGGCGGCGGCCCTTCGAGCTCGAAGTGCTGCTCGTCGAGCAGCGCGGCGGCGAGCTCGCGCTCGAGCGCGAGCCAGCCGACGTTCTCGGTCGTGACGCGCGCCTCGTTCGTCTCGGCATCCCGCGTGGCGCGCACGCGCAGGCGCTCGCCGTACTCGAGCGGCTGCTCGACGCGCACCCAGTGGTGGCGCGAATCGACGCCGGGATCCACGCTGGTGAAGTCGAGCACCTGCGGGTCGGCCTCGACCACGTGCGCCCGGAACGTGTCGAAGATCGGCTCCCAGTCCATGCACTGGTTGCCCCACCAGTGCCCGGCTCCGCCCTGCACGTGCGCGTCGAAGGTCGCGTCCGCCCGCGTCAGCGCCTCGATCATGCGCAGGGCCTCGCTGGCGCGCACCGTGTCGTCGGCGCTCCCGTGCAGGACGTAGGCCGGAACCTGCCCGAGGTTCTCGATCAGCGCGAGCGTCGACGAGGCGCCGTCGGCGGCGTGCCAAACCGCGCTCCACTCGCCCGCGGGGCGGCCGCCGTAGGAGTCGAAGCTCTCCCACGCCGCGCTCGGCCCGCAGGCGGCGAAGCGGTCGGGGTCGTTGGCCACGAGGTGCCAGGTCCCGTGCCCGCCCATCGAGTGCCCCGTGACGTAGACCCGGCCGCCCTGCACGCCGGTCGACTCGAGCTCGCGCGCGAGCACCTCGTAAGCGTCGCGCCGGCCCCAGTCCTGCCAGTCGAAGCCGAACGGCCGGCGGTTGGTCGGCGCGACGATCCAGAAGTCGGGCTTCCTCCGGTAGCAAGCGGCCTGGCCCCAGGCGTTCACGCCCGCGCCGTGCAGGCTCAGCACGAGCCCGCGCTCGCCCTCGAACGCCGGCTCCTCGGCGGGCGGCAGGACGCTGTACTCCTGCGCCGAGCGGTCGAGCTCGGAGAGGAAGGTGCGCAGCATCTGCGCGCCCGCCGGCTGCACCTCGAGCGTCACCGAGAGCTCGAGCTCGATCCCGTGCGTACGGACTTCCGTCTCGCCGGTCGAGACGTCGGTCGTGCTGCGCGAGGCCGCCGAGACCCGCACCGGGAGCTCGATCGACGCGACGTCCGCGGGGACGACGCCCCCCGCGAGCGGCAGGCCGACCTTCAAGAGGCCCAGCGCGTCGATGCCACCGGGGAGGAACTCGCTCCCGGCATCGATCGGCCCGGCCGGCCCGTACTCCACGAGCAGCTTGCCGCTCCAGTGACGGCTCGCGTTGATCAGGAGCACCCCGAGCGCTCCGCGCACGCCCTTGCCGGCGACGAGCTTGGGCTTGGTCACGTCCCAGTCGCCGAAGAGCAGCCGCTCGCTCGTGCGCGCGAGCTCCAGATCGAAGCCGCCGCGTGCGCCCGTCACGAAGAGCTCGTTCGCGCCCGCGCCCAGGGCCACCGGCACGCCGCCGAAGCCGAAGCGGTAAAGGTCGCCGGCGTGGCCGCGGCCGTTCACGAACAGGGTCGACGCGCCGGCGAGGCGCGCCAGGAACACTCCGGGCTCCTCCGGCTCGACGCGCGTGAACGCGTAGCCGATGCGGCCGTGGACGGCGCCGCGCTCGTCCGCCCGCGCGGCCCGCCAGGCGCCCGCGCCGCGCTCGCCCGTCAGCGTCTCGCCCTCGCGCGGCGAGCTCGCCCCAAGCTCGCCAGGCTCGCCGGGCGCGAGCAGGTAGCGGGCGAGGACGGCGTCGGGCCGGAACGGCCGGCGGCCGCTCCCGTCCACCGGATCGACGACGAGCCAGTGCTCGCAGACGATCTCGGATTGCGGTGCGGCGGCGAGGAGCGAGAGGAGACAGTGCGAGAGGGCGCTCATGGTGTCCTCTGGAACGCGACATGCTACCTTCCGCGCGAACCCATCGAAGCTCGACGACCCCGATGAAGAGTCCCTCCTGCCTGCTCGCGGTCCCGGCGCTCGTCCTCCAGCTCGGCTGCGCGACGGCTCCCGCGGCGCGCGTCGATGCAGCGGACGCGCCGCGCGTCGATCCGGCGCCGCGCTCCGCACGCGACGCGCCAGGGGCGTCACGGCCGGCGGCCTCCGTCGCGACGAGCTTCGCTCCCGTTCAGGGCCCGCCCGCCATGCCGCCACCGCCGCCGCCTCCGAGCGAGAACCGCCTGGGCGCCGAGTTCCAGCTCTATCCCGCCGGCGCGGTGCTCAGCGCGGACTACTTCCGCTCGCTCGACGAGCGCAGCGCGGTGTTCGCGCGCGTCGGCTACAACTTCACCGACCGCCAGGACTTCGGCGAGCACGACGACGAGGAGGGCGGCGGACCCGGCGTCGGCGGCGGCTACCGGCGCTGGATCGGCGAGAGCATGCGCGCGTGGTTCTGGGGCGCGCGGCTCGACCTCTGGTGGCTCGAGATCGACTGGGAGGACGACGTCGTGGGCGGCCTCGAGCGCAGCGGAACGACGGACGTCTTCGTCGTGCAGCCCGCCCTCGAGGGCGGCTACTCCTTCGGCGCCGGCGAGAACGGGCGGCTCGACCTGACGGCGACCCTGGGCGCCGAGATCAACGCCGAGACCGACGGGGAGGACGTGGGCGAGGGCGCGATCTTCCTGATCGGATTGACCTGGTCGGCCGGGCTGTAGTCCCCGAGCCCGCGCCCTCGGGCACACCGTGACGCTGGCGCCTCAGTAGTACTGCGAGCTCGGGTCGGGCTCGCCGCGGGCGAGCCACACGAGCACGCCTCCGCAGAGCGTCACGAGCGTCCCGCGCAGGAACGCGGGACGCAGGCCGTCGCCGCCAGGAAAGCGCGCGGCCTGCGGCAGGAATGCGAGCAGCGCTGCGACGGCCGCGGGCGTCTGGGAGAAGAACGCGCCGCACGTCGCGAGCCCGACGAGCGCGATCCCCGCCGGGACGTGGGCGCGCTCGAGGAGCGGCAGGTCGGGGCGCCACAGCGCGACGGCACAGAACACGCCGAGAACAGCGGCGAGCGCTCCCGCGAGCCGCGCGAAGACCAGGCTCCCGGAGAACCCGAGCGCCGCGGCCGCCGCCGAGAACGTGAGCAGCAGGCTGAGCGGCAGGCTCAGGCCGCGCGCGCGCCGCCGCGCGAGATCGGAGAGCGCGCCGAGCGCCAGCATCCAGACGAGGAACGTGCCGCCGAGCCAGAGGACCTCCTCGAAGCCCTCCCAGCGGTGCTCGCGCTTCGGGGAGAGACCGATCCAGAGGAAGGCGGCCACGACCACGCTCTTCAAGGTCCAGCGCGCCGTGCGCACGCCGCCCCCGATCCCCTCGAGCGGCACGAGCACCAGGCTCACGAGCACGAGGAGGCCGAGCTGGTGCCAGGCCTCGACCGGGGGCAGCGGCGGCAGGTCGAAGTACGCGACGTGCGCCAGCAGGTAGGCCCCGACGAGGGCCAGGGCCGACGCCAGCGCGGAGAAACGCCCGCGCGAGGCCGTGCGGTCCCACGGCCTCCATCCCAGGAGGAGCGCCACGACGCCCACGCCGACCGGCAGGAGGATTCCGGCGATGGGGTCGACGAGCTCCACGTTACTTGCGCGCGCCCTCGATCCCGAGCAGGACCTCGACCTCGTCGGAGAGGCCCTCGAGCATCGTCTTCACGCCGAAGTCGGAGCGCTTGATGACCATCCGCCCCTCGAAGCCGGCGCGGTAGCCGAATCGGCCGCGCTCGCCGCTGCCGACGAACCTGAGGTCGATCTTCACCTCCTTCTTCACGCCGTGGAACTCGAGGTCGCCGGTGACGGCGTACTGGTCCTCGGCCTTGGACTCGACCTTCTTGGACTCGAAGGTGATGGCGGGGAACTGCTCGACGTTGAAGAAGTCGGCGCTCTTGATGTGCTTGTCGCGGTCGGCGTTGTTGCTGTCGACGCTGGCCGCGTCGATCTCGACGCGCACGGAGCTCTCGGCCATGTCCTCGTGCAGCTCGAACTCGCCCGACACGGTGTTGAAGCGCCCGTAGAAGGGCGACACTCCCAGATGGACGATCTTGAAGACGACGCTCGAGTGCGTCCCGTCGATCGAGAACGTGCCCTCCTCGAGCGCCGCGACGGGAGCGGGCTCGGGAGCCGTGGTCATGGAGAAGACGGTGACGCCGGCGGCGAGCGCGGCGACGGTGGAAAGGGTGCGCCAGTGCATCGTGAGCATGGGGGCTTGGGTTGCGCAGAGGCCGAGAAACCGGCGCGATAGTGTGCACGAGGACAGGTCCCCTTTCCTAGCTTGGGCCGGCCGAACCCCTATCCTGGCGCGCGCCGAGGCCCCGTCTTGAACGAACACTTCGTGCTGCTCGGGCTCGCGGCGCTTGCGGTCGTCGGAATGGCCGCCCAGTGGGCCGCCTGGCGCCTGCGCCTGCCGTCGATCCTGCTTCTCTTGGTCTGCGGCATCGTCGCAGGGCCCGTCACGGGTCTGCTCGATCCCGACGCTCTCCTGGGGAAGATGCTGTTCCCCGTCGTCTCGCTCTCGGTCGCGCTGATCCTGTTCGAGGGCGGCCTCTCGCTCGACGTCGAGGAGCTGCGTCACGCCGGCGCGACGGTCGCCCGGCTCGTGACGCTCGGAGTGCTCCTCACGTGGGCGCTCGCGACGGTCGCGGCGGTCCTGTTCGCCGGGCTCGCGTGGGACGTCGCGCTCGTCTTCGGGGCGATCCTCACCGTCACCGGCCCGACGGTGATCGGCCCGCTCTTGCGCCACGTGCGCCCGAAGGGGCCCGTCGGATCCGTGGCCAAGTGGGAGGGCATCGTCGTCGATCCGATCGGCGCGACGCTCGCGCTGCTCGTCTTCGAGGCGCTGCTCGTCCCGACGCTCGGCGAGTCGACCAGGAGCGCCGCTCTGGGTCTCGCGCGGACGATCCTCTTCGGGGGCGGCATCGGCGTGATCGGCGCGCTCGCGCTCGGCGCCTGCCTGCGCCGGCACTGGGTGCCGGACCACCTCGAGAGCCCGCTCACGCTCGCGGCCGTCCTGGGCGGCTTCGCGCTCGCCGACGAGCTGCAGCGCGAGTCGGGGCTCCTCGCCGTGACCGCGATGGGCTTCACGCTCGCCAACCAGCGGTCGGTCCGCCTGCGCCGGATCGTCGAGTTCAAGGAGAACCTGCGCGTGCTCCTGATCTCGACGCTCTTCCTCCTGCTCTCGGCGCGCCTCGAGCTGTCGGAGCTCACCGCCACGGGCCTCGGCGGCCTCGCGTTCGTCCTGGCGCTGGTCCTCGTCGTGCGGCCGGCGAGCGTCCTCCTCTCGACCCTCGGCTCCAGGCTCGAGCTGCGCGACAGGCTCTTCCTCGCGGCGCTCGCCCCGCGCGGCATCGTCGCGGCGGCGGTGTCCTCCGTGTTCGCGCTGCGCCTCGAGGAGGCGGGCCGACCGCAGGCCTCGCTGCTCGCTCCGCTCGCGTTCGTCGTCATCATCGGGACCGTCGCGGTCTACGGGCTGACCGCGGGCCCGATCGCCCGGCGGCTGGGCCTCTCCGACCCGGACGCGCAGGGCGCGCTCCTGGTCGGCGCCGGCCGCTTCGCGCGCGCGCTCGCGGGCGCGCTCAGGGACGAGGGTCTCGGGGTGGCGCTGGTCGACACCAACCGCGCGCGCGTGCGCGACGCCCGCCTGGACGGGTTGCGCGTGACGCTCGGGAGCGCCCTCGAGCCCGGGCTCGACGAGCGCATGGACCTCGGCGGGATCGGCAAGCTGCTCGCGCTGACGCCGAACTCGGAGGTGAACACCCTCGCGTGCCTGCACTTCGACGATCTCTTCGGGCGCGCCGAGACCTACCGGCTCGTCGGGAGCGCGGACGCCGCCAGCGACCTGGGCGGGCGCGAGCTCTTCGCGGACGGAGCGGCCTTCGCGGCCCTCGAGCAGCGCACCGTACGCGGAGCGACCGTGCGCGTCACGCCGCTGACCGAGCGGTTCGGCCTCGCCGCGTTCCGCGAGCACCACGGCGAGCAGGCGCTGCTCCTGGGACGGATCTCGCGCGAGGGCCGGCTCGCGTTCTTCTGCCGCGACGACGAGCCGGCGGCGAAGGCCGGCGACCGCCTGCTCAGCCTGACGGATCCCGAGCCGCAGCAGGCGGCGTAGACGCGCGTCCTAGGCGCGTCCCAATCGGGTAGCGAGCGACCTCGTATTCCGCCGAGACGAGGAAGCTGCGAGCCTGGGCTGGGCTAGGCCCGGTGGGCGGCGACCCGCTCGCGGATCGCGCGCGCGCGCGCCTCGATGCGCTCCCAGGCCCCGGCGCGGACGTCCGCCGGATCGAACAGCGTCGCGACGAACCCCAAGGCGAAGGCGCCCGCGTCGAGCCATGCGGGGGCGTTCTCGACGTCGACGCCGCTGGTCGGGACGACGCGCAGGAAGGGCAGCGGTCCGAGCAAAGAGCGCAGGTACGCCGGCCCGCCCGCCGGCGCCGGGAAGAGCTTCTGCAGCGGCGCGCCGGCCGTGTGGGCGCGCAGCATCTCGGTCGGGGTGTGCGCGCCCGGCACGACGGCGACGCCGAGGCCGTGCGCGGCGGCGATGACGCGCTCGTCGACGACGGGCGAGACGAGGAAGCTCGCACCGGCGCGCACGGCGGCGCGCGCCGTCTCGGGCTCGAGCACGGTCCCGGCGCCGACGACCGCGTCGCCCGCCCGCGAGAACTCCTCGATCAGTTCGAGGGCGCCGGGGATGGTCAGCGTGAACTCGACCACCCGGAAGCCGCCGCGCAGCGCGGCGCGCATGGCCTCGGCGGCCGCGTGCTGGTCGTCGGTGCGCAGGATCGCGCTGGCACGCTCGCGTCCGAGGACGTCGAGGAACTCGGCCGGCTCCATCGGCGCGAGTATAATCGTCGTCGCGCCGCGCCCGACCGTGCCCGACCCTGTTCGGCGCGCTCGCCGGGTCGCACGGCGCGTCGCTCCGGCCCTTCGAGAAAAGCCACTTTTCGCGGAGGGATCCGCCCGCCCGGGCCCCAAACCCCAGCATGCACCCCCGGCGCCCCCAGCGACTGGCGAGCGAGGACCTGGAGGTCCGCGACCGCGTCCTCGACGGCGACGCGCAGGCTGCCGAGGAGCTGTTCGAGCGCCACGTGGACGCGCTCTTCGACTTCGCCTACCACCGCGTCGGCCGCGACGCCGCCGCCGCCGAGGACGTCGTCCAGGACACCCTGATGCTCGCGCTGCAGAAGCTGCGCGACTTCGACGGCCGCTCGAGCTTGCACACATGGCTGTGCGGCATCGCGCGGAACAAGATCCGCGAGGGGCGCCGCCGGCGCCGGCCGGCCCGCGTCGAGGACCTCCTGCGCGAGAACGACGCCGAGATCGACGCGATCCTGAGCCAGATCGAGCGCGAGCCCCTGCCCGACGAGGTGCTCGCGGCGCGCGAGACGCAGGAGCTCGTCGGGGCCACGCTGTCCTCCCTGCCGCCCGACTACCGCAGCGTGCTCGTCGCGAAGTACGTCGACGGCCACACCGTGCCGCAGATGGCGTCGGCGAGCGGCCGCGGCGTCAAGGCGGTCGAGTCGACCCTGCACCGCGCTCGCCAGGCCTTCTCGCGCGTGTTCGTCCTGCTCTCCAAGAAGCGCGGGGGCCTCTCGTGAGCGATCCTGACGGCGACGTCCTCGAGCGCAACGTCGCGGCGCTGCTGCAGCGCGCCTGGCGGCCCGTGGAGGTGCGCGAGCCCTGGCGCTCGGAGCTGCGCGCGCGCTTCGTCGAGCGCGCCGCCGCCGAGGCCGCGACTGCGCCGCGGCGCTCGCGCGCGCGCGCCGCGGTCCTGCTCGCGGCGGCGGCCCTGGTCCTCGTCGCGCTCGGCATCGGCCTGCGCCGCGACTCCGGCCCCGTCGCGGGCGCCGACGAGCTGCTCGCGCGGGGCGAGGTGGCGCTGCGCGCGGACGCCCCCGGCGCCCGCGGCCCGCGCGGCGACTGGCGCGCGGCGAGCGCGGACGAGCGCGCGCGCGGCGTGGCCATCGGCTCGGGCGTGCTCGAGGTCGCCACGCCGGCGGAGCGCGGTGTGCTCCTGCGCCTGGCCGAGGGAACGGCCCACCTCGAGCCGCGAACGCGCGTGCGGATCGTCTCCGACGACGCGCGGCTGACGCTGGAGCACGGCAGCGGTGCGCTGGCGCTCCAGCGCCGCACCGAGCTCGGCGCCTGGCGGCTGGAGACCGGCGCGGGAGCCTTCGAGCCGGGCGCGGCCTGGCTCGAGGTCGCCTACGTGGACGCGGCGTCGGTCGCGGACCGCGTCGAAGGCCTCGCCGCCGAGGGATCCGCGGGCCCCGGGCAGCTCGTCCGACTGCGCGTGCGCGAGGGCCGAGTGACGTTCGCGGGCGAGCTCCTGCCGACCACGCGCGACGTGTACGTCCGCGGCGGACGCGTGCTCGCACCCGGGGACGACGCGCTCGCCGCGGGCGCGGCCGGCGGCGCCGAGCGGCGCGCCGCCCCCGGCGCCGAGGGCCCCGCGAGCGCCGGCGAGGACCAGGGGCCGCCGCCGGGCCTCTTCGTCGCCGGCCGGGTGCTCGACGGGGACACGCGCGAGCCGGTCGAACGCTTCCGGGTCCTCGTGCGCCGCGAGCGCGAGCTCCCGAAGGTGAGCGTCCCGGTGAGCCACGAGGTCGTCTCCGCGGACGGCCGCTTCACGCTGGAGCTCGGCGAGGGCGCGGGCGCGTACTCGGTGGTCGTCGAGGCGCGCGGCTTCGCGACCTGGTCGCGGCGGGCGCGGCGCATCGATCCCGGCGAGCAGCTCGAGGTCCTGCTCGAGCGCGGCGGCGCGGCCGCGGGCCACGTGCTCGACGCGCGCACCGGCACGCCGGTCGAGGGCGCGCTCGTCCTGGCCGAGACCGACGTCGCCGATCAGGTGCTCGAGCTGCACGGCGTGGTCGACGGCGAGCCGCCCGCGGCGTGCGCGCGGACGGACGCGAACGGCGCCTACTCGCTGCCGCACCTGTCGCCGGGCCGGCACGTGCTGCGCGCCAGCCACCCCGACTTCGCGCCTGCCTGGAGCGCCGAGCTCGACCTCGCCTCCGGCGAGCGCGTGGAGGTGGCGCCGATCGCGCTGACCCAGGGCGGCCGCATCTTCGGAGTCGTGAAGCGCGACGACGGCGCGCCCTGGCCCGGGAGCGAAGTCATCGCGTCGGTGATCTTCACGACCCGCTCCATGCGCTGCATGACGTACGGCTGGGCGACCACCGGCGACGACGGCAGCTACATGATCGAGCACCTGCCGCCGGCCTACTACGTGGTGTTCAACGCGGCCGAGCAGCCGAACGAGGACGAGGGCTGGAGCCGGATCCAGCAGGTGGAGCTCGGCGAGGGCCAGGAGCTCGAGGTGCCGTTCGTCCCCGGCGGGGCGGGCAGCGCCCGCGTCCGCGGCCGCCTCCTCGACCCGCGGCACGAGCCGCTCGGCCTGCAGGCGCTCTACCTCGACGACGACCCGGTGCGCGGCTTCTCGGGCTGGACGGCGACCTCGACCGCCGCGGACGGGAGCTTCGAGTTCCAGGACGTGCCAGCGGGCCGCTACACGCTGTTCCTCGGCCCCGCGATCGACGGCTCGATGCGCCTCGTGCACGCCTTCCAGGTGCATGGCGCGGCGCTGCCGCCGATCGAGCTCGTGCTCCAGAGCACGCTGGTCGACGCCCGAGTCTCGGCCGGCGGAACGCTCCCGCGCGTCGGCTTCGTGATCGAGCGCATGGGCGCGGACGGAGAAAGCTCGTTCGCGGGCAAGGGCCCCGGCTCCGCCCCGGGCCGCATCCTCGTCGAGAACCTGCCGCCCGGCCGCTACCGCCTCGTCGTCTTCGACGAGAGCGACGGGCTCGCTCAGCTGCGCACGGACCCGTTCGAGCTCCTGGAGGGGACGCCCAGCACGCTGGCCTTCGAGATGTCGCCCGGCGGTGCCCTGCGCGTGCGCGTGGTCGACGCGGCCGGAAACCCGCTGGCGGGCGCGGTCGTCGAGTGCGCGCGGGGCGGGGAGCTCGCGGCCGGGACATCCCCTGCGGACTCGACCGACGCGAGCGGAACCCGTTCGATGGGGACGCTCGCCCCGGGTCGCTGGACGGTGAGCGCGAAGAAGCCCGGCTTCGAGCCCCGGAGCGAGACCGTGGACGTGCTCGTCGGGCAGCGGACGGAGCACACGATCACACTGCGCGCGGCCGGGCGGTAGGCAGCATCGACGATTCTCCGCGAATCACCGCAGGGAATCGACGCGCGCCGGCACTCGTCCGTCGAACCCGCGACTCCAGCGAGGAAGACCGCGATGAAGACGCCCGCCATCCTGCTCGCCGCCGCCGCCGTCGCCGGAGCGACGAGCGCCGCCTTGACCCTGGTGCTGTCCCCGCCGCGCGCGCGCGGGCCGGCTCCGGCCCCGGGTCCGGTCGAGCCCGACGGCCTCACGGCGCTCGCGCGCGAGCTCGACGCGCTGCGCCGCTCGAGCGAGGAGCAGGCGCGGGAGCTCGAGGAGCTGCGCCTGGCGGCGACCCGCCCGGCGTCCGCCGCGCGCGTGCCGCTCGACGAGATCGACAAGGCGGTCCGGCGCCACCTCGCGGGGCTCGACGTGCCCCCCGTGCCGGGGTCCGCGGGGGCCGCACAAGCCGGCACTGCGGCCGTTCCCCCCCTTCCCTCGGGGGACGAGCTCTTCGCGCGCCTGCTCGAGGCGGACCTGGACGACGGCGCGGTGCAGCTCCTCTGGCAGGAGGTGCGCGACGCGGGCCGCACGGACGAGGTGCTCGCGCTCTTCGAGGCGCGCGCCGACGCGGCCCCGAACGATCCCGACCTGCGGGTCGACCTGGGCGAGGCCTACTTGCAGAAGATCCAGGAGGTCGGCTCGGGACCGCTGGCGGGGGTGTACGCGACGAAGGCCGACCAGGCCTTCGACCGCGCCCTCGAGCTCGACCCCGGCCACTGGAACGCGCGCTTCGACAAGGCGATCGCGCTCTCGTTCTGGCCGCCCGTCTTCGGCAAGCAGACCGCGGCCATCCAGCAGTTCGAGATCCTGGTCGAGAAGCAGCGCGCCCTCGGCGCCGAGCCGCGGTTCGCAGCGACGCACCTGCTCCTGGGCAACATGTACCAGCAGATCGGCGAGGCCGAGAAGGCGCGCGCGGCATGGCGCCTGGGCCTCGAGCTCTTCCCGGAGGACGAGGACCTGCGCGCGCAGCTCGCGCGCGCGGACGGCGGCTGAGACGGGGCCGGCGCGGCCTGCGCGGCGGAAAACGCTTCCGGATCGCCGGACGCGCGACGCCGCGCTCCTCGCGAGCTGACGCGCGCCCCGCCACGGTGGCGTATGCTTGGTGTGCCTCCCCACGACCCGCAGCGCGAGGCGCGCTTCGCGCCGCGCAACCCCCGCCGCCCCATGGACGCCCGCACGACCCGCCGATCCTCCTGTCGGCTCCTCCCCTGGACCACCAGCGCCCTGCTCCTCGGGCTCGGGAGCTGCTACCGCACCGGGGTCCCGGGTTTCTCGCACCCGATTCCGCCGCCGCCGCGCGCCGAGGCGGCCCAGGCGGGGTTCGCGCGCTACTACGACGACAACTTCAGCCAGGACGCCGACAGCGGCGACCTCGTCGTGTTCACGTTCTCGCGCCCGGTCACCCTCGCCACCAGCTCGCCGGACGGGATCGTCGCGGCGCTGTCGGCGGACTTCGGCCTCGGCGCGATGCTCGTGCCCGGGCCGCGGCCGCACGAGGTGGCGGTGCGGCTGGGCGCGGACCCGCAGCTCAAGACGCGCCAGCCGTACGACCCGGGCAGCGGCGACTCGCACCCCTCGGGGGCGATCGAGGTCGCCGCCAGCCTGCCTCCCGGGTCGATCGTCACGACCGAGGGCGGCGCGGACGCCATCGGCGGGGGCGTGCCGCTCGACGTGGTGCCCGGCTACCGTGAGTGGTTCGCGCCCACCGCGGCGCCCGCGACGGTCGTCGCGTGCGGCGACGTCGACGGCGACGGCAAGCAGGACCTCGTGCTCGGCCACGCGCTGGGCGGCTTCAGCGTCCTGCGCGGGAACGGCAGCGGAGGCTTCGACGAGCTCTTCGCGGGCGGCGACGCGCCGGTGACCGCCCTGGCCCTCGCCGACCTCGACGGGGACGCCCACCTCGACCTCGCGGTCGGCACGAGCGAGTCGGACGAGATCTGGCTCGGCGACGGCGACGGCGGCTTCGCGCGCACCGCGCAGTCGCTCGGAGGCAGCGAGACGCGCGCCATCGCGGCGACCGACGTCGAGCGCGATGGCGACCTCGACCTGATCGTGGCCGGCGCCGGCTCGCTCGTCGGCTTCTGCAACGACGGCTCCGCCGAGTTCAAGGTCTTCCTGATCGAGTCCAGCGCGGCGCCGGCGCACGCCGTCGTGGCGCTCGACGCCGATCGGGACGGCTGGAGCGACCTCCTCGTCGCCCGCGACGCGGGGCTCGAGCTCTTCCTCGGCGACGGCTCCGGGCGCTTCGGCAAGGAAGCCACGCTCGGCGCCGACGCCTCGCGCTCGATCGCCGTCGGCGACGTCGACGGCGACGGCCGGCTCGACGCGGTGTCGGGCGGCTCCGCGCGCAGCGTCCTCTGGCTCGGCGACGGCCGGGGTGGCTTCGTCGAGTCCGCCGAGCTCGGCGCCGACCTCGGGACGCGCGTCGTGCTCCTCGTCGACCTCGACGCCGACGGCCGGCTCGACCTCGTGCAGAGCGACGCGCAGGGCCTGCGCACCTTCGTCCAGGACTCGGCCGGTTCCCTGACGGACACCGGAGAGCTGCTGGAGGCCGGGGGAGCCACCGGCCTCGCCGCGGCCGACCTCGACCGCGACGGGGACCCCGACCTCGTCGCGGCGAGCGAGAGCGGCGCCGGCAACACGCTCTGGGTGAGCCCGCTCGCGGGTACCTGGGGCGGGACGCGCTTCCGCAACCAGCTGCTCGACCTGGGGTCCGGCACGACCTTCGACCTGGCCGCCGCGGACGTCGACCGCGACGGCGACCTCGACGTGCTGACCGCGAACAACTACCGCGTCGAGATCTTCGAGAACCTGGGCACCGGCCAGTTCTCGAAGCCGCTGGTCGTGCTCGAGACGCCCGAGGCGCGCGTCCTCGACCTCGAGCTCGGCGACGTCGACCTGGACGGTGACGACGACGTCCTGATGGCCGTCCTGGGCCGCGCGCCGATGCTCTGGCTGAACGACGGCGCGGGCCACTTCGGAGCGGCGCTCCCGCCCGGAGCGGGGCCGCCCTACACCGAGCTCAGCGCGCTCGCGCTGGGCGACATCGACGGCGACGGCGACCTCGACCTCGTGCGCGGCCGCCAGAAGGACGCGGCCGACGACATCCTCGACAACCTCGGGTTCGACGATCAGGGCCGCTGGCTGGGCTTCGGCGAGCCGCGGCTCCTGACGGACGCGGGCGTGCCCTTCGCCGCCCACACGGGCGCGCTGGCGCTGGCCGACTTCGACCGGGACGGCGACCTGGACCTCGTCGCGGCATACGGCAAGCACACGGCCAACCGCTGGTGGAAGAACGGCGGCAGCGGCGACTTCGTCCTGCAGGATCAGCTGCTCGAGGCCCGGTCCGGGCCGCGCGGCGCCCGCGCCGTCACGCTCGGCGACCTCGATCGCGACGGCCTCGTCGACGTGATCGTCGGCGGGACCGGCGGCGAGGTCGTGTTCCTGAATCAGGGCGACGGCAAGTTCCTCGTGTACGACGACCTCGTGCCCGACAGCGACACGTACGCCGTGTCGCTCGCGGACGTCGACGGCGACGCGCTCCTCGACCTCGCCGTGGGCAACGACCGCGAGCAGGGGTTGCAGCTGCGCCGCAACGAGGGAGCCGGCCGGCTCTCCGCGCTCCCCTGGATCCGCCTGAACCATCGGTCCGTGCGCGCCCTGCTCACGGCCGACTTCGACGGCGACGGGGACATCGACGTCCTGAGCGGCAACGTCGACGAGGTGCCGAACCAGCTCTGGCTCAATCGCTGAGCCGGCCGGCGCGCCGCGGCCCCGTCACTGCCCGAGCTGGCGCCGGGCGCGCTCGCGGAGGTCGAGCGTGCGTTTGCGCCACGTGCCGTCGGGCGCGTAGGGCAGGAGCTCCACGGCGCGCTCGAGGGCGGCCAGGGCCGCGGCCGGCTCGCGCAGCTGCAGGCGCATCTCTCCGAGCGCGTAGGCGGCGCGCCACGAGCGCGAGTCGCGCGCGGCGGCGTCCTCGAAGGTCCGCGCGGCGAGCTCGAGCTCTCCTCCGAGCGCCTGCGCGCGCCCCAGGTGGTAGCGCGGGATCTCCGAATCCGGGTGGATCCGGACGCCGACGGTCGCGTAACGCACGGCGTCGCTCGCGAGCTGCATCTCGAGCAGCAGGTCGAGCAGCACCTCGAAGCCGTCCACGCGCGGATCGATGCGCACGGCCTCTTCGAGGACGCGCAGGGCCTCGTCGTCACGGCCCAGGCTGCGCAGGTGCTTGCCGAGGTTGATGCGCGCGAAGGTGTTGCGCGGGTTGATCTCGAACGAACGCCGCAGGTACTGCTCGGCGAGCTCCGCGTTGCCGCGCGTCGCCTCGGCGGTGCCCAGCTGCAGGTAGCCGTTGCTGTCGTCGGGGTCCGGGGTCGAGCGTTTCCAGAGGACGCTCGCGACGCAGAGCAGCGCGACCGCGGGGACGAACGGCTTCCAGCGCCGCTGGCGCGCGAGGTCCCAGAGCCACACGAGCGTCGCCGCCGCGCCCACCCCCAGCGGCGCCAGCACCGGCACGCGGAACCGCGAGCACACGAAGAACAGCACCACGCTCGCCATGTACACGGGCACGAACGCCCAGAGCGGGAACAGACGCCGGGCGCGGCGCAGGGAGAGCGCCAGGCCGAACAGCCCCAGGGGCGCGAGGACGCTGAACGAGAGCGGAGACCAGCGCACCACCGGGCTGAAATGGTGGCCGAAGAAGCGGATGTCCTGGTTGTTGCCGAGCTCGCGGTCGAGCCAGAAGAGCTTGAGCTTGTGCCAGAACAGGGGCAGGGAGCGCCCGGGCTCGCTCACGATGAAGTGCCAGGCCTTGCGCGAGAACCAGCGCGAGACGTCCGAGGCCCGCACCGGGGCGCCCTGCTCCTCCCCGCGCCGCGCGCGCTCCGCGCGCACGCCCGCCTCGGCCATCGCGCGCGAGTCGTTGAAGCCCTGCCACCAGCCGCCCTGGGTCCCGGGCACGATGGCGGTCGTGCCATCGGACCGGGGGTTGTTGCCGATCCAGAGGTTCACCCCGGCCTGGGTCGAGACGAGGACGAGGTCGTTCGCCGCGAAGTAGTTGTACCCCGTGATCGGCAGGATCGGCGCGAAGAGGCCGGCCGCGAACAGCGCCGCGCAGCGCAGCGCCCGCGCGAGCCGCGCGCGCTCCAGCCACACGATCCACAGGGCGAGCGGCGGCATGAACAAGAGCACGTTCGGGCGCGCGATCGCGGACAGCCCGAAGACCAGCCCGCTCGCGACCAGGGTGCGCGGCCGGCGCTCCTCCGCCAGCCCGAGCGCGAGCCAGATGCCGAGGAGGTCGAGCGGCACGATCAACGTCGGGATGAGCAGCTCGCCGTCGAAGTAGATCAGCACCCAGTACGTCGCCGCGAAGAGGCCCGCGACGAGCCCGACCCGACGGTCGAAGGCGCGCTCGCCCACGAGGAACGCGAGCGCGGCCGTCACCGCGCCGAACAGGCACTGCACGATGCGCGGGGCGAGGAGCCCCGCCGCTCCGAACATCTTCAGGCAGACGCCGAGGAACCACGGGTACAGCGGCGCGCGGAAGAACGGCTCGCCCGGCTGGAACGCCTCGCCGGCGGCGACGGCCCGCGCCCACTCCAGGTGGTAGGCGGCGTCCATGATCGGCTCGTGGAAGATCGGGTTGGCGCGCATCGCGAGCACGTGCGCGAGGCGCAGCCCGAACGCCAGCCCGGCGATGCCGAGGAGCGCCCGGCGCCGAGCGCGAGGCGTCGCGAGCCACGCGGGGTCTCGCCGCGCTTCGCCCGGAGGCGCGCTTCGGTCGTCGGCGGGTCGAGGCGATTCCATCGGGCTCGAGCGGGCGGCGAGAGGCTACCACGCGGCCGCGAACGGCTCCCGCGCGCTGCTCGTGAGCGCGAGCGAGCGCCGGGCGCGAAGCGCGCGGACGCACCCGACTGCGAAAGGGTTTCCGGCAGCGCGGCGCGCTGCCCCGGCCCGCACGCGGGCGCCGCGGTTCCAGTAGAATGCGAGGTCCTGCGGCGCGCGGGTCTGCTCCCGGAACGGCGTCCACCCGGCTCCGACCTTCGCGCGCCTCCGGATCGCCTTGCACCCGCCCCAAGCCCACGTTCCCACCTGCGGCCCCTCCCGCGCCATGCACGCGCGCGCGCGCGCAGCGCTCGGCCTGGGCGTTCTGTGCGGCGTCCTCCTGGTCTGCTGCAAGGGCGACGGTGCGCGCGTCGACTCCACGGGCGGCGGATCGCTCGTGGCGGGGCGCGAGCTCTTCCCCAAGGGAACCGCGCCCCGCATCGCGGGCTACGCGCGCTACTACGACGTCGACCGCGACGGCCGCGCCGGCGCGGGCGACCGCATCGTCGTGCCCTTCAACATGGAGCTCGACGTCGCCAGCGGCTCGGTCGAGGCCTTCCACCTGCCCGTCGCGGGCGACGGCTTCGGGGAGGGCGCGCGGCTCGAGCCGGGTCCAAGCCTGCACGAGACGACGATCGTCCTGGGCGCGGGCGCGCACCTGCGGACGCGCTCGAGCTTCGCGCCGACGCGCACGGGCGAGGGCTCCGCCTCGGGCATCGGCCTCTCCCCGCGCCCCGAGCGCCGCGCGATCCAGAACCGCATGAGCGGTGCCGGCGCGACGATCGGCGAGCCGATGGACGTCGCGCCAGCCTTCGTCGACTCCGGCGTGGACTTCGTGCGCACCGACACGACGAGCCTCGCCTTCGGGGACTTCGATCAGGACGGCGACATCGACATGATGAGCGCGCACCGCCGGCGCCCGAACCGGGTCTGGCTGCGCCAGCCGGACGGCCGCTACACGCGCACGTCCCAGCGGCTCTCGAGTCGCGACACGCTCTCGCTCGCGGCCGGCGACATCGATCACGACGGGAAGGTGGACGTCGTCGCGGGCAACCTGGGCCAGCCGACGGCCGTCTGGCTCGGCCGCGGCGACGGCACGTTCCGCGAGCACGCGCTCCTGGGGAGCGCCCGGACCCGCCACGTGGTGCTGGCGGACGTCGACCGGGACGGGCACCTCGACCTGCTCGAGGGCAACGAGGGAGCGAACGCGGTCTGGCTGGGGGACGGCCGCGGCGGCCTCGTGCTTGGCGCCCTGTTCGGGGCGAGCCCGACGACCGACCTCGCGCTCGGGGACCTCGATCGCGACGGCGACCTCGACGTCGTCGAGACGACCGGCGAGAACCGGCGCAACTGTCCGAGCCCGATCTGGCTGGGCGACGGCGCGGGGAGCTTCACGCTGTCCGGCGGGCTCGGCTCGTCGGACGCCCGGCGCCTCGCCCTCGGGGACGTCGACCACGACGGGCACCTGGACGTCGTCCAGGGAGCGAGCTCGAGCAACCACCTGTTCTTCGGCGACGGCAGGGGCGCCTTCGCCATGCGCGAGCCGCGCGTCACGCCCCGCGCCTGGGCGCCCGTGCTGGGCGACGTCGACGGCGACGGCGACCTCGACCTCGTGCAGGCGTCGAGCCTCGAGACAACGGTGCACTTCGGCGACGGCAGCGGCCAGTTCCATGCCAGCGGGATCACCCTGGCGACGGGCGAGGCGCGCGAGGCCCGGCTTCTGGACGTCGACGGCGACGGCGACCTCGATCTCGCCCTGGCGACGGAGCGCGGGCCGGAGCTCTGGCTGAGCTCCCTGTCGGGCACCTTTGGCGGGGCGCGCTTCGTCGACTCCGGGATCACCATCGGCGGCGGCGACACGTTCGACCTCCTGCTCGAGGACCTCGACGGCGACGGCTGGCCCGAGGTGCTCGAGGCGTGCTCGGAGGGGCTGCGCGTCTGGCCGAACCGCGGGGGCGCGTTCGGCGCACCCCGGGTGCTGCGCCCGGAGGATCCGAGCGCCACCGTGCACGCCATCGCCCTGGCGGACTTCGACCGCAACGGGGCGGTCGACATCGTCGCGGGCGGCTTCGGCTCCTCGCAGGTCTGGCTCGCCGACGCGGGCGCCGCGAACGGCTTCCGCAGCGGCGCCCGGCTCGACGTGGGCCGCACCTGGGACGTGGTGGCCGGCGACCTGGACGGCGACGGCGACGTCGACGTCGTCGAGGGCAACGAAGCGGGAGTGGCGAACCGTGCCTGGCTGCAGGTCGAGGCGCTGCGCTTCGTGGACCCCTACGGCTTCGACACCGCCGACGGGCAGTCGGTCGGCTCGACCACCTGCGTCCTCACCGGAGACCTCGATCGCGACGGGCGGCCCGACCTCGTCACGAGCTCGATAGGAGAGCCGGTACGCGTCTGGCGCAACTCGGGCACCGGACGCTTCGCGCTGCACGAGTCGCTCGACGCGCGAGAAACGCGCGCGATGGCGCTCGGCGACGTCGACCGCGACGGCGATCTCGACCTGGTGACCGGAGGCAGCGGCGCCGAGGGAGCACCGACGCGCGTCTGGCTGAACCGCGGCCGCGGACGCTTCGAAGCCGGGCCGGAGCTCACCCGCACCGAGGCCCACGCGCTGCTCCTCGCGGATCTCGACGGCGACGGCCGGCTGGACCTCGTGCTGGGCAACTTCCACGAGCTCAACCAGTACCTGCGCGGCAACGGCGACGGCACCTTCGAGCTCGTGCAGGAGTTCGGTGGAGGCCCGACTCGCGCCCTCGCGGCAGGCGACCTGGACGCCGACGGCGACCTGGACCTCGTCGAGGGGCTGCAGCTCGGGGGCGCGAACCGGGTCTGGTGGAACGACTGAGAGCGTGAGCGAGAATCCCACGCCAGCCGAGAGCCAGCCGGACGCGCCGTGGCTAGTGGTCCGAGTCGGTAATCCGGGCATTCTCCCGAGCCATCCTGCGTTCGCCGCAAGGCGCTGCGACGACGCGACTTCGCTGTAAGTCTCGGAGGAACAGCAACGCGGCGGCGGGCGCAGGAGGGCCGGGAGAATGCCCCGGATTACCGACTCGGACCACTAGGCGCGGCGACGACGCGTGTTGGCGGAGGAACACTCGGAGGAGCCGCAACGACGCCACGGCGCGTCCGGCTGAGCTCGCAGGCGGCGTGGGATTCTTGCTCACGCTCTGAAGTCGCTCAAGCCGAGCCGAACGCGCGCGCGCACGCCCAGGCGAGCGCCGGAAGGGCGAGCGCGAGAACGCCGAGGAGCGCCTGCGCCCGCGGCCCCGCCGACTCGGGCAGCCGCGTCCAGGCGACGCCCGCGCCCAGGAGGCCGCCGGCGGCGAGCCCGGTGACGTGGGCCATGACGTCCGTGCGCTGGCTCGACATGCCCAGGAACCCGAGCAGCAGCGCACCGCCGAGGAGCGGCGCGAAGCGCCGCATGGGCGGCAGGCGCAGGGTGTGGCGCCGGACCCACTCGTAGCTCGCCATGACTCCGAGCGCGCCGAAGGCGGCAGTCGATGCGCCGATCGCGCGGTGCGACGGGTCCTGGACGTACGCGTTGGCGAGGTTCCCCAGCGCGCCGGCGAGGACGATGCAGAACCAGGTCAGGCCCGACCCGAGCAAGTGCGCCGTCAGCACGCCGAAGAGCGCACCGAAGACGAGGTTCCCGAAGAGGTGCGACCAGTCGGCATGCAAGGTGAGCGCCGTCACCGTCCGCCACCACTCGCCTTCGCGGACCTTGCTCGCGCTCATGACGCCGTGCTCCCAGAAGTTCCAGCCGAGCAGGCCGTACTGGCCGATCGGGTACGTCGCCGCGATCACGACGCCGTAGACGATCGCGGCACGCCAGCCGCGGGACCGGATCGGGGGCGCGGTGAACCTGCGCGGGGTCCAGCCGGCGTTCTCCTCGGCGTACCGCGCGAGCTGCTCCCTCGCCTCGGCGGCGCTCGCCGCCAGAACGACGATGGAGTAGCCGCCGCCGGCCTGCACGAGCCGATGGGGGATGCCGAGCGACTGCAGCACGAGCACGTTCTCGCGCGCCAGCTTCTTGGACTCGGTTCGCAGCACCTCGACGGGCCGCTCGAAGAGGTCGCTCACCCCGCTACCCGTCGACGGCCAGCGCGGCGATCGGCGTCGCGCGGGCGGCGCGGCGCGCAGCGGACGGGGTGCCCATCGCCCATCCTCGCTCAGCCGAGGCGCAGGCCGCACTCGGGACAGCGGAGCGCCCCGGCCGGCCTGTCCGGTCCTCCCGGCAGCGAGGCGCCGCACGCCGGGCAAGCGGTCTCGTCCGCGTCGAGGTCGACCAGCGCCGTCGACGCCGCGCGCGCGTCCTCGTCGAGCCCCGCGTACCAGTGCTCGTCCAGCGCGCGAGCCGCGCGCTGCGCGTCGGCGCCCGCGACCACGAGCGCGAAGCGCGTGCCTCAGGCATTGAGGCTCGCGTCGCGCGGCGCGACGATGTCGGCTGCGAGCCCCGCGGCGCCGAGCACGCGCTCGAGCTCGCGCAGGTACGAGAGGCCTCCCTGGGCCACGATCGCGGGGGGATCGCTCACGCGGCGCCCTCCTCCATCGCGCGGCGCAGCAGCGAGCCGAGCTTGCGCGAGAGCGCGCCGTCCCGGCCGTCGGTCCAGAGCTCCTCGAAGGCGTCCTGGCTGGCGGCCTCGTCCACGCCGATGCGCGCGCCGCCGACGTGGAAGCGCGACATCGACATGCGCTTGCGCTCGCAGTCGAGCGCCAGGATCCGCACGGAGAGCCGCTGGCCCGGCCGCAGCTCGTCCTCCAGTCGGCGGCGCGGGTCGAGGCCGCACTCGGAGCGGTGCAAGAGGCCCTCGACTCCGGGCGAGACGGCGACGAAGGCGCCGTAGCCGGTGACCACGGTGACCGTGCCCTCGACGATCTGGCCCTCGTAGTGGAGCCGCTCGACGACCCTCCAGGGGTCCTCGTGCATCTGCTTGAGCCCGAGGCCGATGCGGCTCCCCCCGTTGCGCACGTAGAGGACCTTGGCCTCGAGGCTCTCGCCGAGCTCCACGACGTCGGTCGGGTGGTCGACCCGCTCGTGCGCGAGGTTCGAGACGTGGATCAGCCCCTCCATCCCGCGTCCGAACGCGACGAAGGCTCCGTACGGCTCGATGCGCGTGACGCGTCCTTGCACGACCTGCCCGACCTTGAGGGTCGCGGCCCGGCGCTCGCGGAGGCTCTCGCGCTCGCGCTTCTCTACCGCCTTGCGCGAAACGACGACGCGCTGGCGCTCGCGGTCGATCTCGATGACCTCGCAGGTGATCGTCTTGCCGACCATCACCTTCGCGTCCCGACCGCGCGGGAGACCGGTCTGCGAGCGCGGCATGAAGGCGTGCAGGGGGCCGATCTTGAGCTGCAGGCCGCCGCTCTGCAGGCGCAGCACCCGGGCCTGGACCCAGCTGCCCTGCTCCATGTCCTCCCACGTGGCGAGGCCCGGCTCCTCGCGCAGCGCGAGCGCCCACAGGTTCTCCTCCTGACCGCGCAGCGTGAACTCGTACACCTCCCCGATCCTCGGTGTCCTCGGTGTCCTCGGTGTCCCGGGTGTCCTCGGCGGCCGCGACGCCTCCGCGAACTGGCGCAGCGACAGGAAGCCCTGCATGCGCGGGCCGAGCTCGACGAACACGTCGTCGCCGAAGATCCCGACGATCTCGCCGCGCCGGACGCGCAGCGTGTGCGGCCCGTGATCCTTGGGCGGCGGGGGGTCGGAGCGCGGCGCCACGCGCCCATGCTACCAGCGCCGGGGCCGGAGATCAGTGCCGCCCGTGGTCGCGGCGCGAGCGGGGCGCGTCGACGGCGCGCTCGTTCGGGGTCTCGTAGCGCAGCTCGTCGCCGAAGAGCACGCGGCCCGCGGTCGTGTGGGCGAAGGCGGCGCGCGCGAGGGCGAAGGCGAGCTCGGCGGCGTCCGTCGAGCGCCAGCGGTCGCGGAGCCCGGGGGCTCCCAGCCGGCCGAGGAGGTGCAGCGGGGGATCGGCCAGAGCCGCGCCCAGGCGCTCGAGGAGCCGGCGCTCGTCTCGGTCCGGACCGCTGACCAGCGCCGGGCGTGCGATGGTGTGCGGCAGGCCGCTCGCGCGCAGCGCCTGCTCCACGCCCCAGCGCGCGCGCAGGTAGCTCCCGCGGGCGGAAGGGCCGGACCCGAGCGAGGACAGGTACACGAAGCGCGCGGGATCCGGGAGCGCGCGCAGCGCGCCGATGAAGAGCCGGGCCAGGGCCAGATCGACCGAGGCGTACGTCTCGCGTCCACCCGAGCGCCGCCCGCGCGCGCGGGTCGTGCCGACGACGAAGAAGAGGTGCGTCGGGCCGAGCCCGCGCAGCGTCCGCTCGAGCCGCGCGCCCTCGAAGGGGCTGGCGTCGACCTCGGCGCCGCCCTCCTCGAAGCGCCGCGTCCACTCCGCCAGCCGCGGCGAGTCCGCGCGCACGTGCGCGACCGTCCGCACCCCGCGCCGCACGAGCTCGGCCACGAGCGCGCGCCCGACGTACCCGGTCGCCCCGGCCACGAAGGCGCTCGGATCGCGCATGGCCGCATGGTAGTCCCGTGCCCGTACCCGTGCCCGAGGACTACGATCTCCCAATGCTCCTCGCACCCGCCGCCTGGATCCTCGTGCCCCTCCTGGGCGGCCTGATCGGGTACGCCACCAACCGCATCGCCATCATGATGGTCTTCCGGCCCCTCCGGCCGGTGCGCGTGCTGGGATTGCGCGTCCAGGGCCTCGTCGGTCGGCGCCAGCCGGAGCTGGCCGCGAGCATCGGGCGCGTCGTCGGCTCGCACCTCCTCCAGCACGACGACGTCGTCCGCGCCCTGGACCGGGTCGACCTCGAGCGGCTCGTCTCCGACATCCTGCAGCACGCGCTCGAGCGCAAGGTCGCCGAGCTGCGCCGGCTGCCCCTGGTCGGGAGCCTGTTCACCGAAGGGCGCGTGGCGGACCTGCGCGACGCGCTCGTGCGCGGCTTTCTCGCGGATCGCGAGCGGCTCTCCGCACACCTGGGGCGGGCGATCGAGCAGGGGCTCGACGTGCGCGAGGTCGTCGAGAAGAAGGTCGCGAGCTTCCCCGTCGAGCGGATCGAGGAGCTCGTCCTGGAGGTCGCACGGAAGGAGCTGCGCGCGATCGAGCTCCTGGGCGGCGTGCTCGGCGTCCTGATCGGCTTCGTCCAGGTCGCCGTGCTGAGCGTGGTGTGAGGGAGGCCGCGCAGCCTCTCAGCCCCCGTCGTCGGCGAGAACCTCGTAGCGCTCGATCCGCTCGAAGTGGAACCACTCGGCGCTCCCGCCGCCTTCCGCGGGCTCGGCGTCCTCGAGCTCGAGGCGGGCCCGCGGGCCTTCGACCTCGCGCACGAGGAAGACGGCTTCCTCGCCGGCCGTCGTCCGCACGCGGACGCGCGCCCCGACGCGCACGCCCGGCGCCGCTTCCGGCGCCTCGTCCGGCACCGTCCGGGGCGAGTCGCCCGGTGCCAGCGTCGCCTCCAGGGCGCGCCGCATCTCCTGCTCGATCGCCATGCGCGACATCTCGGCCTCGCGCTGCGCACGGTGTGCGAGCTCGGCCTGCCGCCTCTGCGCGACCACGACGTACCCCCCGACGATCAGGATCAGCATCGCGAGGAGCCCGACGACGATCGCCGCCGTGACCCCGGCACCCGAGCCCTGCTCCTCGCGCATGCGCGCCAGGATAGCAGGGGGGGGAAGAGAGCTCCCCCCACGCCGTTTCCGCGTGGGGGGACTCCCACTCTCCGCCGCGAGTCGGGCGGAGGCCCAGCCCTCATCGAACCCCGCCGGGCACGACCTGAAGCCCGCACGCGAGATCTTCGACCGGCGCCCGCGGGCCTCCCGGTCTTGCGCCGCGGGCCCGCCGGCGGTTGCAATCGGACGGGCGCGCGGATCCGCCCGTCGACCCGACGCTCATGCCGCAAGAGAAGAGCCTGCAGGACCGCTACGCCCCCGAGAACGCGTGCTTCGGCTGCGGTCCGGCGAACGACAAGGGGCTGCGGATCAAGAGCTTCCCCTCGGGGGAGGGCCTGTTCTGCGAGTGGACCCCCGAGAAGCACCACGAGGCCTTCACGGGCATGCTCAACGGCGGGATCTGCGGCGCGCTGCTCGACTGCCACAGCAACTGGACGGCGGCCTGGCACCTCATGAACGTGCGCGGCGAGGAGGTGCCGCCGTGCACCGTGACGGCGGACTTCCACGTGAAGCTGCGCCGCCCGACGCCAACCGACGGCCCCGTCCGGATCCGCTCCCGCGTCGTGGAGACCGAGGGCGACCGTGTCGTCGTGGAGGCGACGCTCGAGGCCCGGGGGAACGTCACCGCCACGTGCCGCGGGACGTTCGTGGCCGTGCGGGAGGGGCATCCCGCCTACCACCGCTGGTAGGGCTAGAGCTTGGCCGGCTTGAGCCTGTCGAGCATCTTCCGCCCTTCGTACATCGACAGCAGCTCCATCGTCGGCTTGAACGTCTGCTGGCCCGACGCCATGTGCAGCTTGACGTAGTACGCGTGGCCCGCCTCGGCTTCGAGCGACATGACCCCTTCGACGATGTGCTCGGTGGCGCGGTCGGGCTGCCGGTTCTCCGCGTGCAGGAGCGAGCGCCCCGGCAGGCGTTCCCAGCACAGGTACGCGCCGGCGCCGATCTCGCCCACGTGCACGTCCCCCGTGTGCGCCTCCCAGACGTGGACCGACGCGGACTCGCCGTAGACCTGCTTGGGCCGCATCAGGTAGATGCGCGCGCGCGAGAGGTCGGAGATCTCGATCTCCTGATTCGGCATCGGGATCCGCTGGTAGGACCGGGTCCTGCACGCCGTGGTGGCGGCGAGCGCGAGGATCGAGACGAGGGCAGCGATCCGCTTCACGATTCTTCCTCCGTTCCGGGCTTTGGTCACGGGTGCTCTGTCTGCGGTACACCTGGGCGTCACTCGTTCACGGGCGGTGGCGCGAGGCGCGCGAGGATCGCGCGCCCCTCCTCGGGAGCGACGACCGCGAGCTCGGGCTTGAAGTCGCCCCTGCGCAGCTCGAGGGTGACGTAGTAGGCGCGCCCGGGCTCGGCATCGATCGCGAGCAGGCCGTCGCTCTGCTCCTCGACCTCGTAGGTCGCGCGACGGGCCACCGCGCGCACGAGCGTCCTCCCCGGCTTGCGCTCCCAGCAGAGGTAGGTGCCGCTCTTCAGGGCGCCGATCTCCATGTCCTCCGCCCGGGTCTCCCAGACGGTCACCGGGGTGGCGGTGCCGTAGGCGTGGGGCGGCCGCAGCACGTAGATGCGCGAGCGGGTCGCGTCCGTCACCTCGACGCTCTGGTCGGGCAGGGGAAGCCTCTGCGTGGTCGACGACGAGCACGCGGCGATCGCGAGCAGGATGCAGGCCGCGGCGAGCGTGGGGATCGGCTTCAAGGGTTCGACTCCGCGGAGCGGGCTCCGGGCGGGCGGATTCTAATCGAGGCCTCCCAGCCCGGATCATGAATGACCCGGGCTAGCGCGGTCGGCGAGCGCCGCCGCCCGCCTCGGCCGCAGCGGCGCGCTCGAGCTCGTCGACGAGCACCCTCGCGGAGCGATCGGACGGAGCGAGCTCGAGCAGCTCGCGGGCGTAGCCGAGCGCCTCGTCGAGCGAGCCCAGGTCGCGCCACGTCGTGGCGAGCGCCACGAGCAGGTCGCGGTCGCCCGGCGCGCGTTCGCGGGCGCGCTCGAGCACGGCGACGGCGGCGGCCTTCTCGCCCATGTCGGAGAGGCAAACCGCCCAGACGTACGCGAAGCGCGTCACGTCCGGGGCCAGCTCGCTCGCGCGCCGCAGCTCGCCGAGGGCGCCGGCGCGATCGCCCGCGCGGACGAGGTGGAGGCCCAGCGCGTGGTGGGCGAAGGCGTCCGCGGGATCGACGGCCAGCGCCGCGTCGAGCATCGTCCGCACGTCCTTCTCGCGGCCTTGCTCGCGGAAGAGGTCCGCCAGGTTGAGGTACGGCTGCAGCAGCCTGGGCTCGAGCCGGATCGCGCGCCGGTAGGCGCTCTCGGCGGCGTCGAACTCGCGGCGCTCGGCGGCGACCACGCCCAGGTTGAGCTGGAACTCCGCGCGGTCGGCGTTGACGAGCTGGGCCGCCCGGTACTCCGCGAGGGCCTCCTCGAGGCGGCGTTCCTCGTCTGGCGGCAGCGCCCCGGCCGGGACCGCCGCCAGCTGCCGCGCGGCCTCGATGCGCACGGCGCGCAGCGGGTCCGCGAGCAGCGGCCAGGCCAGGGCGAGGCGCTCGGCCGGCTGCAGCGCCGTCAGCGCGGAGAGGGCGCCGGTGCGCACGGCCGGCGACTCGTCGGCCAGCCCCGCTCGCAGCGCGGCGGCGACCTCGGCGCGCGAGAAGTCCGCGAGCAGCGAGAGGGCCGTCGCGCGCACGATCGGCGCTTGCCCGGGATCGCCGGCGAGCCCGGCGAGCCGCGACTGCGATCCGGGGCGGCCCGCGCGCGCCGCGTGCAGCACCTCTCCGTAGTGCGGCTCGCCGGCGCGCGCCGCGCCCCAGCCGGCGATCGCGTCGGCGGCCCAGCGCGCGGAACGATCGGCGTGACAGCCGTTGCAGGCGTTCGGCGTTCCGAGCAGCGGGCCGAGGTCCGGGCGCGGGATGCGCAGGCTGTGGTCGCGCCGGTCGTCGACGACCATGTACGTGCGGGCCGGCATGTGGCACTCCACGCAGCTCGCGCCCGGCCCTCCGCTCGCGTGGTGGTGGTGGTCGGGAGTGTCGTACTCGAAGGCGTCGTGGCACTGCGCGCACAGGCTGTTTCCCTGGAACCTCAGGCCGAGCCCGTGCGGCTCGTGGCAGTCGCCGCACGTCACGCCCGCGACGTACATGCGGCTCTGCGCGAACGAGCCGTAGACGTACACCTCGTCGAGGATCTGACCGTCGTCGAAGTAGAGCTGCTCCTCGAGCAGCGCCGGGCGGTAGCCGTCGTACAGGCTCGCTCCAGGCGTGTGCGCAGAGGCGATCGCCGTGCGCCGCGAGTGGCAGGGTGCGCACGTCTCGATCTCGGCGCGCGACGAGCGGGCGGGCGTGCGCACGCCGTCGCCCGTCTCGCGGTCGATGGCCCAGCGTCCGCCGTCGCGGTCCTTCAGGTCGTTGACCAGTCCCGCCGGACCCTCGTCGGGCCGGAGGCCCGGCTCCACGCCCTGCGCAAGGGCGCGTGCCCATTCGACGTGGCGCGAGCCGGGGCCGTGGCACGCCTCGCACGCGACGTCGATCTCCGACCAGGTCGTGGAGTAGCTGTCGGTCTCGGTGTCGTACCCGCGCGCGACGTTCGTCGAGTGGCAGTCGGCGCACATGTAGTTCCAGTTCTGGAACGGCCCCGTCCAGTGCAGGAGGTCGCCGGGCGGGATCGCCTCGTCCGGGTACAGGTGGAACCAGCGTCCCCCGCCGTGCTCCGGCGGGCGCGTGTCCCAGGCGACGCTCAGCGCCTGGAGCCGGCCGCCGGGCAGCCGGACGAGGTACTGCTGCAGCGGCTCGACGCCGAAGGTGAAGGCGATCTCGAACTCGGCGAGCTCGCCGTCCCTGCCCGCGGTCGTCACGAAGAACCTCCCGTCGCGGCGCGCGAAGGTCGTCGGCGCGCCGAAATGCGAGTAGCTCGCGCCGTCGAAGTCGCCGAGCACCGTCGCCTCGCTCGCAGGCTGCATCGCGCGGTCGTGGTGCGAGCCCGTCCACAGTTCCTCCTGCACTTCGTGGCAGCCCGCGCACGTCTGGCGTCCGACGTACGCCGGAGCCGCGCGGGCGCCGCGGCGCTCGCCGCACGCCGTCACGGCGGCGAGGACGAGGGCGGCGATGCTCGCGCCGCCGAGCGCGGAGCGTAGCCTCGGCATGGACGACATCGTATGAGCTTCTCTCCGCGTTTACCCGCTCGTGCCCCGCCGGCATACTGTCGGCTCGCTCACGCTCCGCCCCCAGATCGCGCCCACATGATGCAGCCCTCGTACGCCAGGTCCCTTCTGGTCCTCGCCGTCCTCGCTCCACTCCTGCCCGGCGCGCCTTCCTGCGCGAGCGTGCGCGGCGGTCTCGGCTTCCAGGAGGACCTCGAGGGCGTGTTCGGCCGAGTGCACACGGCCGTCGTCACCCTGCGCACGGCGAAGACGAGCAGGCTGGCGAACGGACAGGTCGTCACCGAGGACGGAGTCGGCAGCGGGACGCTCGTGTCCGACGACGGCAAGGTCCTGACCGCAGCGCACGTCGTCCAGACCGCCGACCAGGTGCAGGTGGAGTTCTTCGACGGGACGAAGATGACGGCGAAGGTCGTCGGATCCGACGTGCTCGCGGACGTCGCGCTCGTGCAGCTCGAGGCGCCCGTGCCGAAGAATGTCGCGATCGCCGCGCTCGGAGACTCGGACGCCGTGGCGGTCGGCAACCCCGTCTTCGTCGTCGGGGCGCCGCTCGGGATCAGCCACACGCTCACCGTGGGCCACGTCAGCGCGCGGCGCGTCGCGCCGTCCTTGCTCGACTCGGGCGAGGGCATCCAGGTGCTGCAGACCGACGCGGCGATCAACCTGGGCAACTCCGGCGGCCCGCTCTTCAACATGCGCGGCGAGATCGTCGGCGTCGTCAGCTGGATCGCCTCCAAGTCCGGGGGCGCCGATGGCCTGGGATTCGCGGTCGCCTCGAACACCGCCAAGCAGCTCGTCCTCGACCGACACCCGTTCTGGAGCGGCATGGACTTCATCCCCGTGCAAGGCCTCTTCGCCCAGATCCTGAACCTGCCTCCGGGGCAGTCGGGCTACCTCGTCCAGCGCGTCGCCCCCGACTCGCCGGCGGAGCGCCTCGGCATCCGCGCGGGCAACGTGCCCGTGAAGGTCGGGACCTCCGAGCTGCTGCTCGGCGGCGACGTGATCCTGGAGGCCCTCGGCGTCGAGGTCGGCGCGAAGGACGGGCACCTGGAGATCCGGCAGCGCATCGAGGAGCGGCACCCGGGGGACGAGCTCACCGTCGTCGTCCTGCGCGCGGGCGCGCGCGTCGTGCTGAAGAGCACCTTCGAGGAGCTGTCCCGATGAGGCCCCGCGCGATGCCCCGAATCCTGCTCTCCGTCCTCGGCCCCGCGTTCCTCGCCCTCGGCGGCTGCCAGGCGGCGCCCGTGGAGCAAGAGAAGAGCTACGTGCGCACCAAGGACGGAGCTCTCCTCTATTACCAACGCATCGTGCGCGGCCCCGACGTCCTGCTCGTCCCGGGCGCTTCCTTTCTCGACATGGACATCGAGCGCCTCGGCGAGGGACGCACGATCGTCTTCTACGACCCGCGCGGCCGGGGCCGTTCGGGAAAGGCCGGGACGGCGCGCATGGAGCGCGACCTCGGCGACATCGAGGAGCTCTGCGAGTGGCTGCACCTGGAGCGCTTCGCGATGCTGGGCTGGGACTACCCGGCGGCGCTCGCGGCGCTGTACGCCGCGCGCCACCCCGAGCGCGTCGAGAAGCTCGTCCTCGTCAGCCCGATCCCACCGCGCAAGACGCCGTACTGGGACATCTACGAGCGCGTCCGCGCGGACCGCCAGGACGTGCAGGACCTGGAGCGCCTGCGCGAGCTGGAGCGCCAGGGCGCGCGCAGATCGAGCCCGGAGGCCTGGGCGAAGGCGTACAAGGACACCGTGCTCGCGCCGATGGTCATGAACAAGAGCTCGCTGCAGCGGATGAAGAGCAACCCGCTCGTGGAGCCCAACACCGACCCGCTGCCGCTGATGCGCCAGTATTACGGGCTGCTCGGGGCGCTCAAGGAATGGGATTGGCGCGCGGAGCTGGCGGGTGTCCGCTGCCCGACGATCGTCTTGTACGGGGTCGCCGACCCCGTCCCCGCCGCCGCCTTCCAGGAGTGGGCCGCGTCGGTCCAGGGCGCGCGGACGGTCGAGATCGCAAGGAGCGGCGCCCTGCCGTGGATCGAGAACCCCGCGCCCTTCTTCTCCGCCGTCGAGGGCTTCCTTGCCGACGCCGGCGAAGAGCCCTGAGGGGAGCGCAGCGTGAAGAAGGCCTACGTCGTCGGAACCTGCGACACGAAGCTCGAGGAGCTCGTCTACGTGCGCGATCTGATCGCGGCCCGCGGCATCGGCACGGTCCTCGTCGACGTCGGGCCGCGCAGCGACGAGCGCGGCGTCGACGTGCGCGCCGAGGAAGTCGCGGCGTTCCACCCGCAGGGCGTCGCGGCGGTCCGCGACGTCGACGACCGCGGACGTGCCATCGCGGCGATGATCGACGCCTTCGTCCGCTTCGTCCGCAGCCGCGACGACGTCGGCGGGATCCTCGGCCTCGGCGGGAGCGGCGGGACGGCCCTCGTGACGCCCGGCATGCGCGAGCTGCCGGTCGGCACGCCCAAGCTCATGGTCTCCACTCTGGCCTCGGGCGACGTCGCACCGTACGTCGGTGCGAGCGACGTCACCATGATGTACTCGGTCACCGACGTCGCGGGGTTGAACCGGATCTCGCGGCGCGTCCTCGCCAACGCCGCGCACGCTCTCGCCGGCATGGTCGCCGGGGGCGCGGCGGAGCCGGTCGACGAGCGGCCGGCGATCGCGCTGACGATGTTCGGCGTCACGACGCCCTGCGTCGAGCGCGTGACCGCCGAGCTCGACGCCGACTACGACTGCCTCGTCTTCCACGCCACGGGGACGGGCGGGAGGTCGATGGAGAAGCTCGTCGATTCGGGCCTCGTGGTCGGGGTGATCGACGTCACGACCACCGAGGTGTGCGACCACCTCTTCGGAGGCGTGCTGAGCGCGGGCGAGGATCGGCTCGGGGCATTCGCGCGCAAGGGCGTCCCGTACGTCGGCTCCTGCGGCGCGCTCGACATGGTGAACTTCGGCGCCGTGGACTCCGTCCCCGAGCGCCATCGCGGGCGCAACCTGTACGTGCACAACCCGCAGGTCACCCTGATGCGAACGACGGCCGCGGAGAACCGCGAGATCGGCCGCTGGATCGCGCGCAAGCTCAACCGGGCGGTGGGGCCGGTGCGCTTCCTCGTCCCCGAGGGCGGAGTCTCCGCGATCGACGCGCCCGGGAAGCCGTTCCACGACCCCGTCGCCGACGCGGCCCTGTTCGACGCCCTCGAGGCCGAGCTCGCCGCGGGCCCGTCACGGCAGCTGATCCGTTCCCCCAAGCACATCAACGACCCGGAGTTCGCCGACCAGCTCGTCGCGAGCTTCCGGGAGCTCGCCCCGAGCCCGGGCTGACCCCTGGACGAACCGATGACCAAAGTCTTCACGAGCTCCGTGATCTCCGCGCCGATCGACGCCGTCTGGGAGCGGATCCGCGACTTCAACGGGCTCCCGAGCTGGAACCCGCTGGTCGTGAGCAGCCGGATCGAGGACGGCCGCCCCTCGGACTCCGTCGGCTGCGTGCGCAACTTCGTGCTCGCCGACGGCGGCCGCCTGCGCGAGCAACTGCTCGCGTTCAGCGACCTCGAGCACCTCTGTACGTACTCGATCCTGGAATCGCCCATGCCGGTGGAGAACTACGTCGCCACCCTGCGCCTCCTGCCGATCTCCGATCGCGAGGCGACCTACGCCGAGTGGACCGCGGAGTTCGACTGCCCGCAGGCCGAAGCGGCCGAGCTCGTGCGGAAGATCGGCGAGGACGTGTTCCAGGCGAGCTTCGACTCGCTCGAGGCGCTCTACCGGACGGCGTAGTCCGCCGCCGATTTTTTTTTTTGCGCGTGCCGCGCCCCCATACCGGCCTTCCGCAAAGGGTTGCGGTCGGCGAGCGCGATTCGCGCCGCCGCCGGCGTTCGGCCGAGCCGCGCGCGCGGCTCGATCGATCGGTAGCATGGGGTGGAGTGCGCTCGCCGCACGACCGCGGGCGCGGGATCGGAGCAGCAGGAGGAAGGTCATGGGATCGAGGAGAACCTGGCGCGCCGTCTGCGGCGTCGCCATCGCGGGAACCCTCGCGGCGACCGTGCGCGCGCAGGGCGTCGTCAGCGTCGACGGCAGCGCCGACGCCGACGGCATCGGCCTCCCCTGGCGGGACCTCGTGGTCCCCGAGGAGGCCCGGCTCTTCGCCACTGTCCCCGCCGCGGGCGACGCCTACGGGCGAGCCGTGGCGCTCGACGGCGACACGCTCGTCGTCGGAGCTCCCCAGTCGGACTCGCCGATGAACGGTCCGGGCTTCGCGGAGGTGTGGGTGCGCACCGCCAGCGGCTGGGTCCGGGAGGCGTGCCTCGCCGACCCCCTCGGCGCTTCCGACGACCTCTTCGGCTTCGCCGTCGACGTCTCGGGCGACCTCGTCGCGGTCGGCGCGTTCGGGAAGTCCCAGGACGCTGGCGCCGTCTACGTGTTCGCGCGCGCGGCCGGAGTCTGGGACTTCGACGGCCTGGTGAGCCCGCTCGGCGGCGAGCCCTCCGACTTCTTCGGATTCTCGGTCGCGCTCCAGGGCACCGTCCTCGTCGTGGGCGCGCCGAACGACCGCGACGCCGCCTCGATCGGGGCCGGCCCCGGCGCGGTGTACGTCTTCGAGCGCTCGGTCGGCTTGTGGCGTCAGCGCGTGCGCCTCGCTTCGGGCGACGTCGGCAACCTGCGTCGCTTCGGCTGGTCGGTCGACGTCGACGAGGACGGGGACCGGATCGCCGTCGGCGAACGCGCTCTGTCCGACGACCTCGGGCGCGCGTTCGTCTACGAGCGCAACGGGACCAGGTGGGGCAGCAGCTCGCTCGAGGCCGCCCGGCTGAGCGGTTCCGACAGCGTGCTCGGCGACCGCTTCGGCTACGCGGTGGCGCTCCACGGGTCCGCGCTCGCCGTGGGGGCGCCCGCGGCCGAGGCCGCGGGCTTCGAGCGCGCCGGCGCCGTGTACTCCTTCGCCGACGACGGGACGGCCTGGACCGAGGGCATGACGGTCCGCGCGCCGCAGCCGTCCGACGATGCGTTCTTCGGGACCTCGCTCGACATGGTCGCGGACGCGCTCGCGGTGGGCGAGGACCAGTTCGAGCCGGTCGCGCCGCGCGCGGGCGCCGCCTACGTGTACGGGTGGACCGAACGCGGCTGGTTGCCGGCCGCGGTGCTCCGCGGCGGAGGGCTCGTCGGCGGCGATCGCTACGGCACTTCGGTGGCGGTCGCCGGGACCCTGGCGGCCGTCGGCGCGCAGCACGCCGACCAGGCCGCCCTGGACGGCGGGGCCGCCTACGTCTTCTCCTACCGCGGCACCATCACGAGCTTCTGCCAGGCGCTGGCGAGCTCGACGGGCGAGCCCGCGCTCCTCTCTGCCCGCGGCCCTGCCAGCGTGTCCCTCGACCGCCTCGTGCTCGAGGCGCAACCCGTGCCCGCGGGGCAGGCGGGCCTCTTCTTCTACGGTTCCGACGAGGTCGAGCAACCCTTCGGGGACGGCTATCTCTGCATCGCGGGCGCCCTCCACCGGCTGCCGCCCCATGTGGCCTCGGGCGGTGTCCTGAGGCACGCGCTCGCCATCGACGATCCTCCCGAGCCTGCGGGACAGATCACGGCCGGCAGCACGTGGAAGTTCCAGGCCTGGTTCCGCGACCCGGCCGCCGGGCTGAGCGGCTTCAACCTGTCCGACGGTCTCTCGGTGACGTTCGTCCCGTAACGACGCTGCCCGTGCCGGGTTGCGGGAGCGGCCGGGCGTGGGACGCTCGGCCGGTCCCTGACTCCTCGCCGAGGCGGCGGCCGCGCATGCGTCGAGCTCTCCGCATCGTCGCGGCGCTCGACGTCGCGTTCCCCGCGACGCCACGGGAGGAGCCGAAGCTGACCCTGTCCGACGGCTCGTCCGACCCGTTCGGCCCGGCCGTCGCGCTCTCGCGGGACCGCGTCGTCGCCGAGCCCCGCAGAGCGACGCGCGGGCGCCTGCGGGCAGCGCAGGCCCGCGCCGCGCGAAGCGCGCGCAGAACGGGCCTGCGATGCCCTCCGCGGGTGCGTAGAATCCCCGGCTCGTCTTCCCCCTCGCCCGACGGAATCGAGCCGGGCCAGCTGCCATGGACCTACTCACCCCGCTCGCGCTCGCGCTCCCGCTGCTCGCGGCGGCGCCCTGTCCCCAGGGAGCGCCGCCCCTGCACCGGCGCGCGCGCGAGGCCTACGAAGCCGGCCGCGCCCTCGATGCGCTGGCGATCCTCGCGGACGGCTTCGCCGCGACGCGGGAGGGGGGCGCTGGCCTCTCGGCGCGGCGCGCCGCCGAGCTCGAGGTGGACGCGCTCGCCTGGATCGAGCTCACGCGCGAGCTCGAGGCCTGGCCCGAGGCGCTCGCGGCGCTCGAGCGGGCCGTCGCGGCCGCGCTCCCGCCGAAGGTCGACTTCCTCCTGCGCTACCTGCGCGCCGAGTGCCTGTGCAGCTCGGGCCGGTTCGCCGAGGCGCGCGCCGAGATCGACGCGCTGGGCTTCACGAGCGACTACCTGCTCATCGGCCCGTTCGACAACGAGCGCGGCAGCGGGCTGAACGTCGCCTACCCCCCCGAGTCGAGCTTCGACTGGCTGCAGGCCGTGCCGGGCAAGGAGCGCGACGTCCAGTGGCGCGCGAACCCGGCGCCCGATCACCCGCTGGCGCGCATCGCGCTCGACGAGCTCTTCCGGCCGCGCGAGCAGGTGGTCTGCTACCTCGCCACCGCGCTCCGCTCCGATGCGCCCGAGACCGAGGGAACCGGGGAGCCACGCACGGTCGTGCTGCGCATCGGGTCCTCCGCGGCGGTCAAGGTCCTCCTGAACGGCCGCGAGGTGTACGCGCACGCCGTGGAGCGGCCGCGCTTCCCGGACCAGGACCTCGTGGTGCTGCGCCTGCGCTCCGGCTGGAACCAGCTGCTGATCAAGACCGGGGTCGAGAGCGGGCTCTGGAGCCTCGAGACGCGCTTCACCGACCTCGCCGGCCGTCCGGCGCGGAGCCTTTCCGTCGACTCGCGCCAGGTGGCGACCGCGACGCCCCCGGTCGATCCGGTCGATCCGGCCGAGCCGAGCGATCGGGGGGCGCCCGCGCCCGAGGCGCGCGAGATCCTCGAGGGGCTGCCGACCGACCCCGAGGCGCAGCGCAGCCTCGCGCTCTACCACCTGATCGCCCACCCCGAGGACCGCGTCGCCACGTTCGACCGCGAGGCGGCCGGCAGGGCGCGCGCGCTCGACCCGCGCGACCTCTACGGGATCTACCTCCACTCGCGCACGCTCGCGCCGCGCGGTCGCACGCGCTCGGAGGTCGCGATCCACCCCCAGGTTCGCGCGCTCGAGGAGGTGCTCGAAACGAACCCCGAGCACGTGTGGGCGCTGCTCGACCTCGCGCAGGTCTCGCAGACGCTGAACCCGCTCCCGCAGCGCGCGGACCGGCTGACGCGCGAGGCGCTGGAGCTGGCGCCCGAGAGCTGGCGCGCGCTGCGCTCGCGCTCGCGCTACCTGGGCGGCGCCGAGCGCGAGGTCGAGCGCTTGCTCCTCGACCTGCGCGCCGCCGAGTCCCCCGAGGGCCGGCTGCGCAGCACGGGCGCCGTGATCCGCTTCGAGCGCGAGCTCGAGGCGGGCCGCCCCGAGACCGCCGTCGCGGAGCTGCAGCGGGCCTTCGAGCGCTCGCCGGCGGACGCCGCGGTCCTGGCTCTCCTCGTCGACCGTCACGTCGACCTCGGAGAGACCGAGAAGGCTCTCGAGCGCATCCACCGCACGCTGTCCGCCGAGCCCTTCGCCGTGTCCACGCTGCTGCGCAGCGCCGAGCGGCTGGAGCACGCCGGAGCGCAGGAAGCCGGCCGCGAGCTCGTGCTCGCGGCTCTGCGGGTCTGCCCCGAGGACACGACGGCGCTGCGCCAGCTCGCGCGTCTGGACGTGCGCGCCGGCGATCTGCAATCGGCCGCCGAGCGCCTCGACCGGATCCTCGCGCTCGACCCGGGCCGCACGGACGTCCGGCGCCAGAGGCAGCTGCTCCTGCGCGAGGAGGAGTCCGAGCACTTCGAAGGACCGTGGCGGCGCGACGCGGCCCAGCTCGTGGGCGCGCCGCTGCCGGCGGCGGGCCAGAACGACTCGGTCGAGGTCCTCGAGCGCACCACCGTCTACCGCGTGTACACCGACGGGGCCGAGAGCCGCTACGAGCACTACGTCGTTCGGGCCCTCAACCAGGCCGGCGTGCAGGCGCTGGACCGCTACGCGATCGGCTACCCGGTCGGCGGGGCGCTCCAGACGCTCGCCGTGCGGGTGCTGCACCCGGATGGGAGCTTCGAGCGTGCTCCGGCGCCGCGCCGCGACGACGTGCGCCAGGGCGAGCGCAGGTTCCGCGTCTTCGACCTGCCGCCGCTCGGGCCGGGTGACGTGGTAGACGTCGAGTACCGCGTCGACGAGACGGAGCCGGACGTCTTCGGCAAGTACTTCGGCGTGCGCCATGCGTTCTACCCGGACGTGGTCGACGCGCTCGCGCCGACGCGCTACAGCGAGCTCGCGGTGATCGCGCCGCCCGAGCTCCCTTTGTACGCCGCCGAGCGTCGGACGGCCGGGCTGGAGAAGGACGTCTCGAAGGACGCGGACGGCAACACGGTCATGCGCTGGGTGGCGCGCGACCTCGCGCGGCCGCCGCTGGAGTCGGGGATGCCGCGGCGCGAGGAGCTCGTGCCCATCGTGGACATCACGACCTACCCCGACTGGAATGCGTTCGGCCGCTGGTGGTGGAGCTTCATCGAGAAGGAGTTCGACACCAGTCCGGCCATGCTGGCCAAGGTCAGCGAGCTGATCGAGGGCGCCGCGAGCGAGAGCGAGCGCGTCGCGCGCATCCTGCGCTTCGTCGCCCAGGAGATCCGCTACAACTCCTGGCCCTTCGGCACGCACGGGTACGAGCCATTCAGCGCCAGCACGATCTTCGAGCGCCGCTTCGGCGACTGCAAGGACAAGTCGATCCTCTTGCGGCAGATGCTGGCGCAGATCGGCGTGGATGCGATCCCGGTCTTGATCAAGGCGCAGTACGGGCATGCGCGCGATGACCTGGATGTGGCCATGGTCGAGCACTTCAACCACTGCATCGCCTACGTCACGCCGACCCCCGAGCGCGACGGCTACTACCTCGACGCGACCGCGGACCGCAACCCGATCGACTACCTGCGTGCCGACGACCAGGGCGCGCGCGTGCTGCACGTCGCCGCCGGCGGCGTCGAGCTGCACGACATCCCGTACGCACCGGCGGCCGACAACGTCCTGCACCGCTCGTACGACGTCCGGCTCGACGCGAGCGGGAGCGGCGATGTCTCGCTCGTGGACGAGAGCACCGGACAGTTCGGCGTCGCGCTGCGCTACCGCTTCGGCGGCGAGCGCGGCGACCTCGAGAAGTCGCTGAGCGAGGTGCTCAGCGACACCTTCGGGCAAGTGGAGTTCAGGGCGATCGAGACCTCCGTCCTCGAGGACATCCGCGAGCCCGCGTGGCTGCGGGCGACCTTCGCTGCCGACCGTCTGTGGACGGAAGCCGGAACGCTCAAGGGGCTGCGCCTCGGCTTCGACGAGCTGGGGCTGGAGCGGCTGGCCATCGAGGCGCCGTCGTCGCGCTCCTACGACCTCGTGCTGGAGCGCCCGCGCACGCTCCGGACGAGCGTTCGCTGGCACCTGCCCGAGGGCGGGCGCGTCAGCGCTCGCCCCGACGACGTCGCCGTCGAGCTGCCCGGGTATTTCGAGTACGCGCTCGAGGTCGTCGACGAGGACGGCTCGATCGAGGTCCGGCGCCGCTTCACCGTCTACGCGCCGCGCGTTCCGCTGCACGACTACGGCGCGTTCCACGCGGCGCTCGAGGAGGTGCGCCGGGCGGAGAAGGGCCGGCTCCTGATCGAGCTGGAAGGGGAGGGACGCTGATGCTGCTCGTCACGCTCCTCCTCGCGTTCCCCGCGGCCGCGCCGCAGGACGTCGCGGTGGATGCCTACGCGCGCGCGCTCGTGGACACCGCCCGCTTCGCGCGCGGCGACGGCCTGGCTACGCTCGAGGCCTGGTTGCGGCTCTTGCGCGAGCAGCCTGCGCACCCGTTGAGCGAGGCGACGCTGCTCTTCCTCGCACAGGCGATCGAGAGCACCGACGACCCGCGCGGCGTGGCGGCGGGAGTGTCGGAGCTCGATCCCGGCGCGGGCTTCGACCCCGCCGCGCGGAGGGTGCTGCAGGCCCTGGTCGGCCAGGTGCAGGTCGCGTTCGGCGACCAGGGGCCCGGCGCGGACGTCTTCCCCGACTACCTGACGCACTTCTCCGTGCTCGGCCCGGTCGGCGAGCCGACGCACGCCTTCGCGCTCGAGACGCCGAGCCCGCTCTACGCGGATCCGGGGTTCGAGCGCGAGCACCCGGGATACCTCGGACCCGTGCGCTGGATCGACTTCGAGCGCGCGCCCGGACAGCGCTGGGTCTCCCCGTACCGACAGGTCCGCGACTCGGGCGGCGAGGGCTGGCTCGCGGCGCGCTTCGACGTCCCGGACGGCGGGCCCGCATGGATCGAGATCGAGACGAACAGCCCGTCGGGCGAGGGCTCGGTGGCCTTCACCGGCGTCGTGCCCGGCTACGCGCTCGCGCTGAACGCGGCGCCGCCGGTGCTGGTCCACGCTCTCGACCGCGGGCGTCCGGCCCTGCGGCGCGAGCCCGTCGTGCTGCGCGCCGGGCGCAACGAGCTGCTCGTCCGCTCCTCGCTCGCGCGCAGCGCGCGGATCCGCCTCGCCATCCGGATCCTGGGGCCCGACGGCCTGCCGTACCCGGGCGTCGCCGAGACCGTCGCCGCCGCTCCGCTGGGGCGGGAGGTCGAGGCGCAGGCCCCGCGGGAGTTCCCGGGCGGGAGCGTCGCCTTCCTCGAGGGCCTCGCTGCGCGCGGTCCGGACGCCGAGGCGCTGCTCGGGATGCTCCTCGCGAGCGACGGCCAAGATCCGCAGGCGCTCGTCCACCTGGGCGCCGCCCTCGCGGTGGCGCCCGAGCGCGTCGACTTGCGCGCGCGGCTCGCGCTCGCCATCTCGCGCGCCGACTACCTGCCCAACGTGTGGAGCCGGACGCGCGCCCGCGAGCTGGCCGAAGCGGTGCTGGAGATCGACCCCGGACACCACGGGATGTCGCTCTTCGTCGCCGAGACGCTCGCTGCCGAGGATCGCGAGGAGGAGGCGATCGCGATCCTGGAGCGCCTCGCGGACACCTATCCCGAGGCTCCGTACGCGCCCCTTGCGCTCTCCGGCTTGCAGCGCGCGATGGGGCTCGACGTGCATGCCGAGACCGCGCTCTTCGAGGCCCGGCGGCGAGTGCCCACGATGCCGGGCATCCTCTTCGCCGTGGCCGAGCACTTCGAGCGCGTCGGCCTGGCGCGGCGCTCGATCGAGGTGCTCGAGGAGGCTACGCAGGTCGCGGGGCGCGCCCCCGACCTGCTCGCGCGCATGGCTCAGAAGCGCGCGCGGATCGGGGACGCCGAGCAGGCGCTCGCGCTGCTGCGCGAGGCTGCGCAGCGCGACGAGGAGAGCACGACGGCGTTGCTGGAGCAGCTCTTTCGCATGCGCCGCTTCGACGAGGCGCGCGCGATCCTCACGGAGCGCCGCGAGCGATTCCCGACCTCGGTGCAAGACGCGCGGCTCCTGGCTGATCTGGCGGCGCTCGAGGGCGACCGCGAGGCCGAGCTGCTGCACCTTTCGCAGGTCCTCGAGCTCGAACCGTCGCGCAGGGACGCGCGCGAGCGCGTCCGCGACGCCGGCGAGCTGGAGCTCGCGAGCGCTTTCTTCGACGCTCACGTCCTCGACGCGAACCCGACCCTGGACGCGTACGACGGCTCGCGGAGCCGCGACTCCGTCGTGTCGGTCCTCGATCACGCGCTGGTCTACGTCTTCGACGACGGCGCGGTCGAGACGCTCACGCAGAACATCTTCCACGTGCGCGACCTGGAGGGTTGCGAGGAGCTGGGCACGATGAAGCTGCCGGGCGAGGTGGTCTCGATCGCGACGCTCGACGGGACCACGCGCGAGCGCGCCGAGCCGGTCCTGGTCGGCGACGAGTACGTCATGCCCGCGCTGCGCCCCGGCGACTTCGTGGAGGCCGTCCATCGCACCTTCGGCGCGCCGCGAATCGACCGTCGAGCGAGCAGCGGCGGCTGGTTCTTCGCCTCCGTCGAGCGCCCCTTCGAGACCAGCCGCTGGGTCGTCTCCCTCCCGCAGGCCCTCGAGCTGCGCCTGGCCCAGGGCAACCTCGCGGGGATCGCGCACGAGGTGCAAGAGGGGGACGGCCGCACCGTCCACGCCTTCCAGGCGAGCGCGCGCGCGCGCGTCCTGCTCGAGCCGGGCTCGCCGCCCCTGCACTGGTTCCTCCCGTGGGCCGAGTTCGGCAGCGACGAGAGCTTCGACTCGATCGCGGCCTTCCTGCGCGCCGAAGCACGCTGGTACACGCGCGTGACGCCCGAGATCGAGGCCGCGGCGCGCAGCGCGACGACCGCCGCCACGGGCCAGGCGCAGGAGGCGCGTGCGCTCTACGACTTCGTCAACGGGCACCTCGACCAGCGCGGCTGGTCGCCCGAGAGCGCCACGCAGGCGCTGCTCGCGCGCGAGGGCAATCCGACGTTCCTCTACCTCGCGCTGCTCCGCGCGCGCGGCATCGAGGCCGAGCTCGTCTGGTCGCGCGGCCTGTCGCCGCGCGAGGACGACGAGCCCGAGCCGCGCTTCCTCGACGCGAGTCGCTGGCGGCGCCAGCCACTCGTGGCCGTGCGTCCCGCGGACGGCGCGCAGACCTGGTGCGAGCTGCACATGAGCCTGCGGCTCCTGCCCTACGGCGTGCTCTCGGGCGCCGCCTCCCAGGCCTCGGCGCTCTTCACGAGCCAGGCGCGCACGGGGCGGACGCCGGCCATCGAGCTCGGAGACCGCCCTGGCTTCGCGTTCGAGGGGACGTTCACCCTCGACTCGGGTGGCGCCGCCACGGTCGAGGGCGAGGCGCTGCCGCTCGCCGGGCTGGCCTACGGGCTCAAGGAGCAGATCCGCAACATGCCGGACGCCCAGCGCCAGCTCGCGATGCGCAGCACGGCCGCGCGGCTGATCCCCGGGTTCGAGCTCGAGAGCTTCGACTTCCCCGGCCTCGACTCGCACGACGACCCGGTGCGAGTCGCAGCGCGCGGACGCGTCGCGACCTTCCTCACGCGATCCGCCGGCGCCCTCGAGGCGCGCCTGCCGATGCTACCCCTGGATCTGGGCGCGGACTTCGCCGGCGAGGGCCGGCGTCGCTTGCCGTTCTTCCTCTCGACTCCGATCGTCACGCGCGCGAGCGTGCGCCTCGCGCTCCCCGCCGACCTCGCGCTCGTCGCGCCGCCGGCGACGTTCGAGCGGGCCTGCGCGGGCGGCGTCTACCGCCTCGCGGTGAGGCCCGACGGGGATGGCTGGCTCGTCGAGCGCGAGGCGGAGATCGACGCGTTCCACGTGTCCGCCGAGGAGTATCGCGAGTTCGTGGACTTCTGCGCGGCCGTCGACGAAGCGGAGCGCGTGCGCCTGCGCTTCGAGCGGAAGTGAGGGTCGGCTCTCCCGGGCTCCATGCGCGGCCGGCGCGACGTAGCCGCGCGGCGTGACGCACGAGCTCGCGCTCGCGCGCGGCACCCGGCCGAGGCATGCGAGCGAGCCCAGGGCGAGCCGCAGCAGCTCGCGCCGCGAGGTGGGCCGGGCGCGGGCTACGCGCGCTACTTGTCCTGCTCCTCGATTCCGGGCTTACGGCGGTCTGGGCCCGCGGGGCGGCGCTTCTCGGGTCCCGTCCAGGTCTCCAGCTCCTGCAGCAGGTGGCCGACCGCCGTCTCCAGCTGCGGGTCCTCGCCGTTCTGCATCTGGGCCGGGTCGTCGATCACCTCGATGTCGGGCTCCACGCCGTGCCCCTCGATGCCCCAGGTGCCGTCGAGCTCGAAGAATCCGAAGGTGGGCACGCGCGGGGCGCCGCCATCGATGAGGGCCGGGTTGCCCGAGAGGCCCACCAGACCGCCCCACGTGCGCGTGCCGATCAGCTTTCCGAGCCCGGCCTGGCGGAAGTAGTAGGGGAAGCAGTCGCCGCCCGAGCCCGCCGAGTGGTTGATCAGCATCGCCTTCGGTCCGCGATGCCCGACCGGCGGCCAGGTCCACTCCTCGCCGTGGCGCGTCGCCCAGTAGTTGCGGATCGGCCGGTCGAGGAGCTCGATGAAGCGGGTCGGGATCTGTCCGCCGCCGTTCCAGCGCTCGTCGACGATCAGCGCCTCCCTGTGCATCTGCCCCATCAGCTGGCGCACGAGCTCGTTCTGGCCGTTGATGCCGGTGTCGGGGACGTGCACGTAGCCGATGCGGCCGCCGCCCTTCGCGTCGACCATCTGGCGCTTGCTGGCGACCCAGTCGCGGTAGCGCAGGCCGGCGTCGCCGCGCAGCGGCCGGACGAGCACCTCGCGCTCGCTGCCGTCGAAGGTCGGGTTCTCGTTCAGGGTGAGCAGCGTCGGCTCTTCCGCGGTGCCCTCGAACGCCGCGTACACGTCCTTGGTCACGTCGACGGGGATACCGTTGACCGCCAGGAGGAAGTCGCCTTGCTTGGCGTCGACGCCGTTCTCGGCGAGCGGCGAGCGGGCGTCCGTGTCGTAGTCGCCGCCGCCGAGGATGCGCGCCACGCGGTACGCCCCGTTCTCGAGCTTCCAGTCGCACCCCAGCAGTCCGACGGCCCGGGGCTGGGGTCCGCCTCGCACTCCCCTCGGCCCGCTGTTGTACGCGTGGCCGACGTTGAGCTCCGCCATCATCTCGCCCATCAGGTAGTGCACGTCGGCGCGCGAGGTCGCGTCGGCCAGCGCACCCTCGTAGCGCGCGCGGATGGCCGGCCAGTCGAGGCCATGCATCCCGGCGTCGTAGAAGTAGTCGCGGAAGAGGCGCCAGCAGTCGACGAGAAGCTGGCGCCATTCCTCGCGCGGGTCGATCGTCGCGCGCAGCTCCGACAGGTCGATGGCCTCGAACTTCTGGTCGGGGGCCGGGTCGACCACGCCGATGTCGGAGCCCTTCTGCACGAGGAGCTTGTCGCCCTTGGGGCTCGCGCCGAACTGCTCGACGCCCTCGAGCACGGTCTGCTCCTCCTTCTTCTCGAGGTCGTAGAGCACGAGCTTGGGCGTCTCGGACTCGCTGCCGTTGCGGGGCATGCGCACGTAGGCGAGCTTGCCCGCGAGCCCTTCGAGGCTCCCGAAGCGCCCCGCCGGGACGGGCAGCTGGATGGCCCGCCCCTCGAAGCCCTCGAGCTCGATCTCGAGGGGCTTCTTCGGCTCCTCCTTCTCCTTCTCCTTCTCCTTCTCTTCCGTCTCCTGTCCCTCGTTCTCTCGCTCTCCTGCGCCCGCGGCCTCGCCTTCGGCGGGAGCCTGCGCGCTCGCGGCGCCGGCGTCCTCGCCCTCGTCGGCGCCCTCCTTCTTCGGCTCCTCCTCTTCCTTCCCCTCCTCCTCGAACTCCTCCTCGTCGTTCTTGGGAGCCCACGGGTTCTTCACGTCCGCGCGCAGCGGCACGGCGACGAGGTTCTGGGAGTTCGTGTAGATCCAGGTCGTGTCGAAGTCCGAGTACGTCGGCTGGAACGTGCGGCTCGAGCGGTAGAACAGCCACTCGCCCTTCAGGTCGAAGGCCGGGCCTTCGTCGTCGAACATGCCCGAGGTCACCTCGTGGTGCGCGCCCGCGGCGACGTCGTAAAGGTGGATCGACTCCAGCTCGGACGCGCTTTGCGGGCGGCTCCACGCGAGCCAGCTCGAGTCGCCCGACCAGTCCGCCCGCAGCGGGAAGCCCACGGGGTTCGTGTCGATCTTCTTCAGCGCGGCGCCCGCGACGTCGTACAGCATCAGGTCGCCCGCGTTGCTCGTGAACGTGATGTACTTCGAGTCGGGCGACCAGCTCGGACCGAACTTCCAGCCCTCGCCGATGGACGTCAGCTTCTTCTCGCCGTTCTCGTCGGCGCCGTCGAACGGCTTCCCGTCGGAGCGGCGCAGCGTGAGCTCGTACTCGCCCGAGCGGTCCGAGAAGTACACGATCCACTTCCCGTCGGGGCTCCACGCGGGGTCGCGCTCGGCGACGCCGCTGGTGCCCGTGAGGTTGCGCACGATCCCCTCATCGACCGGGACCGTCAGGATCTCGCCGCGCGCCTCGACGACGACGCGCTTGGCGCCCGGACCGAGGTCGGCGTCCTGGAGCAGGTCCTTGAGGTCGTGACTCTGGGCGCGCAGCGTCGGGCGGTCACCGGGGATGACGATCTCCACCGGCACCGTCTGGCCGCCGTCGAACTCGTACCGGTAGAGCTTGCCCTCGTTCTCGAACACGACGTCGTCGGGGCCCGCGGAGGCGAACTTCACGTCGAACTCCTCGAAGTCGGTCAGGCGCTCCGTGACCCCACCCTCCATGTTGTAGGCGTAGAGGTTCATCACCCCCGACGCATCGCGGTCCGACATGAAGACCACTTTCTTGCCGTGCCACATGGGCATCGCGTCGGTGCCCGGCTCGTTGGTCACCTGGCGGGACTTCTTCGTCGCCAGGTTGAGCAGCCAAACGTCCTGGGCCATCCCCCCCTGGTAGCGTTTCCAGGTGCGGAACTCGCGCGTCAGCGGCGTGTAGGCGAGCCAGGTCCCGGTGTCGTCGATGCTGCCGAACGTGCCGTAGGGGAGCGGGACGGGCTCGGGCTGACCGCCGCTGGCGGAGACGAGGAAGATCTTCGGCGCGCGCCGCTGGCCGGAGACCTCGGACGACCAGTACAGGAGGCGTTCGCCGTCGGGGTGCCACCCGTTGAGCGTCTCCGTGTCGGGGTGGTGCGTGACGCGCAGCGGGACGCCTCCCGCGGTCGGCACGACGTAGAGGTCCGAGCCTCCGTCGTAGCTGCCCATGAAGGCGACCTTCGAGCCGTCCGGGCTGAACTTCGGGAAGCCCTCGTCGCCCGGCGCCGACGTCAGCCGGGTCGCGACGCCGCCTGCCTTCGGTGCGAGCCACAGGTCTCCCGCGTACTGGAAGGCGATGTGCTCCCCGGACACGTCCGGCGTCCTGAGCATGACGGCGCTGGGCCGGGTCTGGGCGTCGGCGCCGGAGCCGGACGCGAGCGCAACGAGACACGAAAAGACCAAGGTGGAGAGGCGCATGGTGAGTCGGTCGTTGAATCGGGGGGGGATTTTTCAGCCGATCCAAGCTACTGAGCGAGCAAGCATCGCGGTAGGAGCCGGCGAGCGTTTTCGTCCCACGCTTCCGGGCTCTTGCCAGGCGCTCACGCGTCGAGCCGCGCCCCGCACACCCTGCGAGTTCCGGCGTCGTGCGCGCGACCCGAGCGTGCTCAGGCCACCCAGCCCCCCGACAGCCACACCGCGGTCGCCCGGTTGCGCTGCTCGACGTAGCTCTCGATGCCGGCCAGGAAGTCGACGAAGCCGCCCGCTTCGTGGAGGTCGAACTCGAGGCCCACCATGTCGATCCTGGCCAGCGCGGTGCGGTGGCGCACGTAGGCCGATCCGACCATCTCGACCTTGGAGCCCGGCAGGAAGAAGCGCACCTCGACGCGCTCCCCGGGCCGCAGCGGGCCGGCCGAAACGCGTCCGAGGAAGACGCCGATCCCCGAGGTCGAGATGTCGTGCACGTCGGCGCGGACGCGGTGGCCGTTGTGGCTCAGGTAGACGGGGAAGGGGCGGTCGGGCTCGGGCTGCGCGCGCGGGCGCGCGCGGCGGTTGAAGTAGGTTCCCAGCGCGTTGTCGAGCTGGCCGTACAGGCTGCCCAGGTTGACGAAGCGCAGGCCGATGCGGACGTCGTCGCCGACGTCGATGCGCACGACACGCACCGGCGTGCGGACCTCCCACGCCTTGCCCGGTCCGTGGATCATGATCTCGAGGACCTCGTCCACGCGCAGCCCCGGGTCGCGCTTGAAGGGGACGCAGACGCCGACGCCCTGGACGGTCAGATCGACGACGTGCGCCTCGACGGGGTAGGCGCCCGGCACCTCGAGGATCGCCTCGAGCGGCTGCCGGCTCAGGTTGCCGCGGTACTGGGCGCGTTCGGCCGCATCCTGGTCGATTTGGGGATCTTCCTTCTTCTTACGAAAGCGCATGCCGGTTTCTCGGGCCGGGCCTCCGGAGAGGGACTCCCTTTTTTCGGCAGGAGGGCGCCCGCAGCCCAAATCTCGTTCGCGGCGGTGTGTCCTCGCGGGCCTTCGGTGCGCCCTAAACCTTTCTCGAATAGTCGTTTAGGGGCACTCCCCGGACGGGGGTCAGAAGCCCAGCTCGGGGAGCTGGCCGGCGACCCAGGCGTCGCGCAGCTCGCTGCCCGCAACGGTGTCGACCTCGCCTTCGATCTCCAGCGACTCGAGCCCGATCTCGTAGGCCGTGTGCGCCCAGACGACGAGCCAGCCGGACCCTCGCTGGCCGATCGCCTGCTCCCGCACGAGCTCCCTGCCGTTCCAGAAACCGACCTTCGCCCCGTCATGGCGCAGCTCCATCGGGTAGGTCGCGTCGGCCTCGTGGATCCCCGCCTCGCCGGCGTGGTACTCGTAGATCCCGCTCGGGTCGTCGCGGACGAAGAGCCCCCCGCGGTTCATCGCGCACACCGCGTTCTCGCCCTCGACGCAGATCCCCATCTGGAAGATCCCGAACTGGCCCTCCGCCGTGGGCTCGTGGTAGACGAGGCCGTAGCGCACGACGAGCGGCGCGCGGAAGGGCAGGGCGTGGCGCGAGCAGACGGGGCCCAGGCCCACGAGCTCGCCGTCGAGCACCTGGAAGGCGGCCTCCTCCTCGGTCAGGGGCACCTTCCAGCTCACCTCGCGCTGGCTCTTCCAGAGGTCCGTGAGCTCGACGAAATCCAGGCCCTGCTCGGGCGAGTCGAAGTCGTAGCGGATGCGCACGCGCCCGCCCTCGAGCTCTTCGAGCTCGCCGTGGACGAGGTCGCGCGCGCCGCGCACCGCGAACGCCAGCCGCAGGCAGTGCTCCGCGTACCGCGCGAGGGCGTCCCGGCGCTCGCGCACGAGGTCGAGGTCGCCGGCGTCCGCGAGCAGGCGCCGGACGTGCCCCAGCGCGCGCTCGGCGTCGAACGACCCGCTGGGCAGCGGCGCCATCGAAAGCCGCTCCAGCGTCGCGCACGCCTCGCCCGCGCGCAGGAGCTCGGGCACGTCCGCGGCATCGCGCTCCAGCGCCTCGCGCTCCGTGAACTCGCCGCGCACGAAGCGCGACCAGCGCGCGTCGCCCTCGAGCAAGAGGGCGTACCCGCGCAGCCACGTCGCGTCGCCCGAGACGAGCTCGCTCACCGGAACCTCGGCGAGGGGCACTTCCAGGCGGCCGGAAGCGTTCGGCGCGAGGACCAGCTTGCCGTCCTCGACGCCCTCCACCTTCACGCCGAGCCGCTTCTCGCCCGGGGTGAGGCGCAACTTGCCGCCCTGGCGCCGCAGGTCGTCGAGCCTCGCGTCGCGCGCGGCGCGCAGCGCGGCGATGCGCGCCTGTTCACGTCGGGCGCGCTCGCCGGTCCCCTCCGGACTGGCGGCCTCGAGCTCCGCGAGCGAACGCTGCGCCTCCTCGAGGGCGCCCTGGCCCGCATCCCACAGCGCGCGCGCCAGGACCAGGCGCGGGGCGTCGAGCCCGCGCGCGAGCGTCGAGTCCCGCGTGGGCCCGGCGCCGGCGCCCGGGGCGTCGCCCGCGCCGCCGATCGCCGCAAGCGCCGCTCCGGCCGCGAGCGGGCGCCCGAACGTCTCGCCGTAGAGGCGGACGACGTAGGCGTGGAACTCGCGCTCGATCTCGGCGAGGTCCGCGAGGCCGAACGTCGCGAGGAAGGCGTCGACGCCGCCCTGGTTCGAGAGGACGAGCTCGAGGTACTCGCGCGCGGCCGCGCGCCGCTCGGGCGCGCCGTGGTGCAGGAAATGGGCCCACATCGTCGCCTGCCACTCGAAGAGCTCGTACCCGCGCTGGCGCTCGGCGTCCGTCGGCGCCGCGCCGCCCTTGCGCTGTACCGTGATCCAGTCGATCCCCTTCAGGCCGCGCGCCTCGATCAGCTCGCGCAGGGAGCGCAGGTCGGCGCTCGCGGCGGGGTCGGCGAGGGTGTTTCCCAGCGACTCGAGCGCGACGCGGTGCGGGTGGTGGCTCGCCAGGTCGTCGGTCTTGTTGCGCAGGTGGAAGGCGAGGTAGCTGGAGAGGCCCTCGGTGAACCAGACCTCTTGGGCGCGCTCGCCCGCCGCCGGCCGGTAGGCGTCCAGCAGCGCGTGCACGATGTCGCGCAGCATCGGGAAGCGCTTCCAGTTCCCCGCCGACTGGAAGGTGTCACGGTACGTGACGACCATCTTCAGCTTCTCGTCGTAGTGCCCTGAGCCGATGTGGGTGCCGACGGGGCCCTTGAGGAAGGGGCAATAGTTGATGTAGTCGCCCCTGCTCGCAAGCACCGCGACGGCGTACCCCGTGTAGTCCGCGCGCCGCTCGAGCTGCAGCGGGCCGGCGAGCTCGTGGCGAAAGAGCTGCTCGAGGTACTGCGCCCAGGGCCCGTACTCGGAGGCGACGTAGTCGCGGTAGGTGTCGGGCTCCTTGGGCGGCCTCTGGACGATCAGCGTGAACGGCGCGTAGTCGTCGACGCGGTGGTACTCGATCTTCGAGAAGTAGCCGTGGCGCGCGAGCTCGCGGTCGAGCTCGTCGACGGGCACGGCCGGCCCGTCCACCGGAGCGTCCTGGGCGGGCAGCAGCTGGAGGGCGAGCGCGAGCCCTCCCGCGAGTCCTCGCTCGGCGATCACGCCGGGGATTCTACCCGCGGGTCGACTACGGCAGGAAGCCCTTCTTGTTCGCGAGCTTGCGCGGCAGGTACTCCTCGATCACGAAGTTGAGGCCCCACTTCGCGAGGGCCTGCTGCTCGGCGCGCACGCCCATCTTGAGCAGCTGCTCGATCGCCTTCGCCCAGGGCCGGTGGCTCTTGAAGAAGGGGTCGTTCTTGAGCGCGTCCTTGGCGCGCTTGACGTCGACCGGCTGCAGCTTGTGCGTCGCGTCCTCGAGCTTGAAGTCGAGGATGTCCTGCGGCGTCACACCCAGGTACTGCGCCCCGGGAACGCAGAAGAAGCGGTTGATGTGGGCGGCGTTGCCCGAGCCGACCTTGAGCGTGCGGTAGATGTTGGCGATGCCGTAGGGGTCGCAGTCGACGAAGCAGTAGACGGGGATCTTCTTGTCGTCGGAGAGGCGCCGGATGAACCGGCGCGTCGCGCGGGTCGGTACGCCCTGCATCGACACCAGGATGCAGTTGGTGCTCTTCCAGAACTTGTGGTTGTTGAGCCGGCCGTACATGCCGCCGGTCTCGATGGCGAGGATGAACTCGGCCTTCGTCTCGAATCCCAGGTGCTCGACCGAGTGCGGGATCGCGTAGGACCCCGTCCCGAAGGCGGTGCAGTCGATGCGCAGCTCGGCGCCCGTCTCGGTGTCGCGATCGAGGACGACGAGCTCGCCGGCGACGGCGCCGCCGTGCTCCTCGGGGTAGTAGCGCAGCTGTTCGCGCGACAGACCTTCCAGCGATGCGAGGGCCTCGATGTCGTCCATGACCGCGTCGGACTCGGCCTGCTCGTTGAACTTGCACTCGCCCCAGTTCTTGCTGACGTAGTACGCCTCCCGCTTCGTCGCGAAGTCGTCGTTCTCGACCATCTCCTTCGAGACGGACATCAGCCGCAGCGTCTGGGCGAAGTTCTTGACGGTGTTGACCGAGAGCGCGCGCGCCTTGCGCCCGCGGCCCAGCTCGAAGTACCCGATCTTCGCGTCGTACTTGACGTTGTTCAGCGAGCGGATCGGGAACTTCAGCTCGGGCAGGGTGCGCCGCAGGATCGAGCCCTGGACGCGCTCGGCGGTGGTCCCGATCAGCTCGAGCGTCTTCTTGTCGAGGGCGTCGAGCTTCTTGGGGGCCCGGCGGGCGGCCTTTTTGGCGGTCTTCTTCTTGGAGGCTTTCTTCGCCATGGCCGGGCTAGCGTCTGGGCTCGAAGAGCGCCGCGCCGAGGATGGACCAGAGGTGGATGAGAACGCCGATGATCGGCGGGATGATCAGGAACCAGAACCACCAGCAGACGGCCACCGACACGAACATGAAGAGAGCGAGCAGAAACCGGCCCTGGATCAGCTGTCCGAGTCCCGGTATGAAGAAGCTGCAGAGCGCCGCGATGACGTTCCCGGTGCTTCCTTGATCCTGGCTCATGGCGTCGCCTTGATTCAGAACTTGCGGCTCTTGTGCAGCACGTCGTCCAGGATCTCGACCGTCTCGTCACGCTTCGCGTCCGTGAGGTCGAGGATCTCCTGCAGGGCGATCCCGATGTGCGGGATGTACTTCTCGATGTAGGAGCGCTTCTCGTATTCGCGCTTGAGCCGCTTTCCTTTCCGGATGTACGCGCCGAGCTTGCGCCCGCACTCCTGCAGGCCCAGCTTGAGCTCCTTCAGGATCTCGGGATAAGAGGCGATGGCCTCCTTCGACTCCGAGGTGAACGGCACCCAGACCGACGCGATGTGCACGATCACCGCCATCGGGCCGATCGGCAGCGCGCCGCGCGGCTGCGTCAGGCCGTAGCCGCGCCAGTTCGTCTGGATCACGGCCTTGGTGATCGCGCAGGCCGACTGCTGGTAGAGCAGCGGCACGCGGTTGGCGAAGCGCAGCACGCGGATCGGCTCGTCGGCGTCGCCGACGAGGTCCTCGGTCACCACGACCTTGTCCTTCTTCTTGATGCGCCCGGTCTCCTCGAGCTCGAGGCCGACGCCCCCGGGCTTGCCGTAGGCGATGCCGACCTCGATCTGGAACGGGTTGCCGCGGTAGACGGCGGCCGGCCGCGTGCCGGTCACGTAGAAGTCGGCCTCGAGCTCCTTCTTGAGGCCCGAGAGCATGAGATCCTGGCCGATCGGCGCGATGCACTCGGTCGAGGGCGCGGAGATCTTCGTCCTCTGGATCGCCTCGTGCAGGGCGGCCGCTTCCTCGCGCGCGATGCGCGTCGGGTAGGACTTGTCGCTGAGACCCTTGCCCGCGGCGTGGACGATGTCCTTGGCGACCTTGGGGCCGACGCGCGTGAACTCCTCCTGCAGGAAGCCGGACAGCGACCGGGAGCTCGTGTCCTTGAGCATGCCGATCAGCCGCCCGAGCTCGACGCCGTGCGGGTGCGGCTTGATCTCCACCGTCTGCGCGGGCATCTCCTTCGTGCTGCGCTCGTAGGTCGCCGCCTCGCCGGCGGGGTCCTTGAAGTGCAGCGTGAGGTGCGGGTTGGCGATGGCCGTCTGCTTGAGGTACATGTCGACCGAGCGCAGGCCCTTCTGGTAGCGGGCCTCCATGTCGATCTCGACGCGCGTCCCGTTCTTCTTGTCCCACTCGACCTGCCGCGAGCTGTGGATCTCGGGCTTGTTCTTGGCGGTGTCGATCGTCAGCACGAACTCCACCGCCGCCTTGCGCGGGCCCGTGCGCGAGACGATGCGCACGGGCTTGCCCGTCGTCAGCTGCCCGTACATCCCCGCGGCGGAGATGCCGATGCCCTGCTGCCCGCGGCTTTGCGACAGCTTGTGGAACTTCGAGCCGTAGAGCAGGCTGCCGAAGATCTTGCCGATCTGCGTGTCGACGATGCCCGGACCGTTGTCCTCGACCGCGACCTGGAACGTCTTCTCGCCCGTCTGGGTCAGCTCGACGGAGATCTCCGGCAGGATGCGCGCCTCCTCGCATGCGTCGAGCGAGTTGTCGACGGCCTCCTTGACGGCCATCAGGAGGGCCTTGAGCGGCGAGTCGAAGCCAAGCATGTGCCGGTTCTTCGTGAAGAACTCGGACACCGAGATCTCGCGCTGCCGCTCGGCCATCTCCTGGGCCGAGCGGCCGCGCGGCGCGGGCTTCGCCGGCGCGGCCTTCTTCGCGGGTCTCTTCTTCGCCTTGCGCGTCGGCACGTCTTCCTCGAGGTCGAAAAGCGTCGCGGTCGAGGCCGCCGGGGAGGTGGGGATGGAGGGGTTCACGGGTGCGAGCGGACACTAGAGACGGCCAGCCGCCGATGCAATGCCGGCGTCCCGGGATGCCCCGAACCGCTTCCTCCCAAGGCACCTACGTCGGCCACACGCTCTTCACCAGCGCCGCCGCCGCCAGCGCGAGCAGGAAGAGCGCGGGTCCGGTGTGCAGGCAGCCGAGCTGCAGGAAGCGCTGCTGCAGCGACCCCATGCACTCGGGGCACGCGCGCGGCTTGGGGTCGGCGAGCTCCGCGCCGCAGTGCGGGCAGCGCGTGCCCGGGATCAGCCGCGGCACGCGACGTCCTCGAGGTCGATCGGCCGGAGCGCGAGGCGCGCGTCGCAGAGGTCGAGGCGCCCCGCCGCGTCGCGGAAGGCCGTGAGCGCCGCGTGCATCCCGCTCGCGAGCTCGTACTCGCACTCGCCGGTGAGGTAGCGCCGGCAGTCCTCGAGCCCGAGCGACCACGCCGCGCTCGCCTCGCGCGCGAGGGCCTCGATCCCGTCGGCGCCGCGCCGCCGCGCGCGCTCGAACGCCGCGAGGTGCGGCTCGACGTCGGCTCCGGGCGCCACGATCCAGGCCGCGAACACGAACGGCAGGCCCCTGCGCGCGCACCACGCCTGCGAGGGGTTGAAGACCGTGAGCTCGGGCTCGCCCAGGTACTCGCGCAGCGCGCGGTCGCCGATGCGCAGCCAGGCGTCGGCGCGGACGCCGCGCGGATCGACCCCGCGCTCGACCTCGAGCATCTCCGGCGCGAGCCCGTCCTCGCCCAGCAGCACCCGCACGAGGGTCGCGGCGGTGCGGCTCGCCGGGTCGAGCGCAAGGGCCCGCAGCTCCTCGAGCGGCCGGCGCAGGAACACCTGGACGCTGCCGACGAAGCCGCGCCCGGCCACGGCGATCCGGTCGAGGTAGCGGTAGCCGGGCCGCCGGAAGAGCTCGATCGAGCTCACGAGCGCGACGTCCAGGCGGCCGCTGCGCAGGCCCTCGACCAGTTGCGCGGGGACCTCGCGCACCAGCTCGATCCCGGGCTCGGTGTCGAGCCCCGAGTCCACCGGTCGCCCCACGAGGTAGGGGACGCTCCCGACGCGCAGCGGGCAGCCTCGCATGCGCGGAGTCTATCGCATGCGCGCGCCCGCCGTTCAACCTCGGGCTCGCGGCTCAAACTCCGTCGCGTCGGGGCGTAGCATGCGCGCGTGGGACCCTCGGTCTTTCCGCATCCCGGCTTTCCCGACCACGCCCTGCTCGACTCGGGCGGCGGCGAGAAGCTCGAGCGCTTCGGCGCCGTCACGCTGCGCCGGCCCGACCCCCAGGCGCTCTGGAAGCCGCGCCTTCCGGCGGACGAGTGGGCGCGCGCGCACCTCGCCTTCGTGCGCGAGAGTGACCGCTTCGGCCGCTGGGAGCCGGGGCCCGACGCGCCCGAGGTCGCACGCCGGCCCGAGCCGGAGTGGTCCTGCCGCTTCGGCCCCGCGATGTTCCGGATCCGGCCGACGCCCTTCAAGCACGTGGGATTGTTCCCCGAGCAGGCGGCGAACTGGGAGTGGCTGGCGCGCGTCGCCCGCGAGCTCGGCAGCGCGCCGCGCCTCCTGAACCTCTTCGGGTACACCGGCTGCGCCAGCGTCCTCGCCAGGCTCGCCGGCTACGACGTGACGCACGTCGACGCGTCGAAGGCATCGGTCGGCTGGGCGCTCGACAACGCCGTGGCCTCGGGCCTGCCGCGCGACGCGCTGCGCGTGATCGTCGACGACGCGCTCGCGTTCGCGCGGCGCGAGGTCCGCCGCGGCTCGCGCTACCACGCCGTGTTGCTCGACCCCCCGCACCACGGACGCGGCCCCAGGGGCGAGCGCTGGCAGTTCGAGCAGGGCATCGCGCCGCTCGTCGAGGTGGCCGCTTCGCTGCTCGAGCCGCGCGCGGTGCTGCTCCTCTCGACCTACGCCATCGGCTACTCGCCCCTCGCGCTCGAGAACCTGCTCGCCGACGCCTGCGGCGGAGCGGTCGTCGTCGGCGAGCTCGCCGTCCCCGAGGAGAGCGGCGCGCGCCTGCTGCCGGCGGGCTTCAGCGCGCGCGCCGCGCGCGGCCTCTCCGCGGAAGCCCTGGAATGAGCGCGCTCGAGGTCCTGCACGTGGACAACCACGTCCTCGCCGTCGCCAAGCCGGCGGGCCTCGCCAGCGTGCCCGACGCGAGCGGCGACGCGAGCGCCCTCGACCTCGCGCGGGCCTTCGTGGAGCGCGAGTTCGGAAAGCCCGGGCGCGCCTTCCTCGGGGTCGTGCACCGCCTCGACCGGCCGGTCTCGGGCGTGCTCGTCTTCGCGCGCACGAGCAAGGCCGCCGAGCGCCTGAGCGCGGCGTTCCGGGAGCGGCGCGCGAGCAAGCTCTACTGGGGCGTCGTGGCCGGTGCTCCCGAGCAGCCCGGCGGCGTGCTCGATCAGTGGCTCGAGAAGGACCGCCAGCGCAACCGCGTGCGCGTCGTCGCGCCCGGGTCGCCCGGGTGGCCCCATTCGCACCGGGCGCCCGGGGCGCAGCGCGCCCGCACCGAGTGGCGCCTGCTCGAGTCGCGCGCCGGCCGCTCGCTGCTCGAGCTGCGGCCGCTCACCGGTCGCCCGCACCAGCTGCGCGCCGGCCTGGCGAGCCTGGGGATGCCGCTGCTCGGCGATCTCAAGTACGGAGCGCCCGCCGCGCTCGCCGACAAGAGCATCGCGCTCCACGCGCGCGCGCTCGCGATCCCGCACCCGACGCGCGACGAGCGGCTGGAGCTGGCGGCCGCGCCGCCGGTCCTCGAGTGCTGGTCGTTCGCCGCGTGCGATCGTTCTCCGGGAGCCGGGTAGGGCGAGAGGTGTTCCTTTCTTTCCGTTCCGGCGCTTCCTGGGTTCCTGCTTGGTCTTCTGGCATCGCCGGACACAAGGCCGATCGGGAAGAGAACCGGATCACGACCCGAAGTCCGCGGCGCTGAGCTCGAAGGTCTGTTCCACCACCTCGTCGCGGACCGGCTGGACGACCGAGCGGCGCAGCTCGACGCTGCCCTCGGAGCCGCGGCGCAGCACGCGCAGCAGGACCGGCGGGAACGGGCACTCGCACTTCCATTCGAACAGGTTCTCCTCGTGGCTCAGCTCGAAGGACTGCGGGACGGACTTGCGGTAGTACTCGTGCCGCCTCTCGGGGAGCTCCCGCTCGCCTTCCAGGAAGTCGAAGCGCACGAGGACCTCCTCGCCCCGCGCCGAGCGCGGGAAGACGACCGCGCCGCGCAGCGTGAAGGGCCGGCTCACCCGGACCGTGAGGTCGCCGAGGTCGCGCGGCTCCTCGCCTTCCTGCAGCTCGAGCTCGATCGTGTCCGCGAAGGCTGCGAGGCGATGCTCGCCGATCTCGCGCCCCAGGGCGTAGTCCTCCGGCCCCGCGATGACGCGCACTTTGCCGGCGGCGAGCCCGTGCAGGCGGAAGCGTCCGTCGATCCCGCTCGGCACCCGGCAGAGGTAGTCGGACCACGCCGGGGGTGGCCCGCCCTCGGGGACGTCGCCCGCGTAGTAGCCGAGGACGTCGAGGTCGGCGACGGGCTCGCCCCACTGGTCGACGATGCGGCCGATCACCTCGATCCCCGCGGCGCCGACGACCGCGACGCCGAGGTCGAGACGCTCGCCCTCGAGGACCTCGAAGTGGACCGGGACGGGTAGGGCGACCCGGTCGGGCGGGTAGCGCTCGCGGTTCACGAAGAGCCGTCGCCGGTACTGGCCGGGGTGCAGGCGCGCCACGTAGCGCCCGCTCTCGTCCGTCCTGGTGCTCGACTTGACGCCCGCTCGCGGGATCTCGCCCCACGTGCGGAACTCGACCGTCACGAAGGGCATCGGCGCGCCGGACCCGTCGACGACCACGCCCGTGACGGTCGCCGCGCGAAACAGCCGCACGTCGTACTCGAGCGAACCGGCCGGCTGCGGCAGATCGACCAGGCCCGAGTCGTAGCCGAAGGGCGGCTCGCTCGCGCCTTCGGCGAGGGGCCAGCGTCCGCGCCAGGGGACGAGGTAGCCCGGCGGCAGCGAGCCCTGCGACACCTCGAGGCGCCAGTGCGACCCGGGGTCGAGCCCGGCGAAGGCGTAGCGGCCCGCCTCGGCCGAGGTCGTCCTGGGGAAGCCGCGGGTCTTCCCCGAGCGCGCGCTCCAGGCGTCGGCGCGGACCTCGGGGTCGAACAGCACGAGCTCCACGCCCGGGACGCCCTCTCCACGCTCGTCGACCACCGAGCCGAGGAGCCGGCAGGACCGGTCGGCCGGCGCCGCGCCCTGCGCGGCCTGCGCCGCGCCGGACGTCGCGCCGGAAGCCGCCGCCCGCGCGGGGACGGCTCGCCGCTCGAGCGCGACGAGCGGGTCCTGCGCCGCGCTCGCCGGGACGGCGTGCGCGGCCGGCGACGGGGCGCGCTGCGCGACCGGAGCGCGCCAGGCCACGTACGCCCAGGCGAGCAGGACCGAGGCCGCCAGCCCCGCGATCGCGTTGCGCCAGCCGATGGTGCGTCGCAAGCCCATGTCGCGCTCCGGCGGGAATCGTGGCGTCAGCGCACCACCCCGAGGAAGACCGTGAACTTCAGGAGGAACTCGGTCCAGGTCATCGCCTCCGCGATCGCGGAGAACCAGTTGATCCTTCGATCACAGTTGCGTTGCGCGTAGCCGCGCTCGCCGCGCTGCCCGGGGTTGCCGTCGGGATCGCCGCAGCCCTCGAGGCCTGGGTAGCCGCCGCGCCCGGGGGGCTTGCCGTCGCCGCCGCGGCCCCCGTCGCCGCCGTCGCCGCCCTTGCCGAAGCGGCTCGGCCCCCCGTCGCCTCCGTGGCCCCCGTCACCCGCCCGCTGGCAGATCGCCGCGGCCCCGTCCCCGCCGTCGCCCCCGTCGCCGCCGTCGCCGAAGAAGGCCGAGCCGCCCGCGCCGCCGTGGCCGCCCGACGCGCCTCGGCCGGTCCCGTCAGATCCGCCATGGCCCGCGTCGCCTCCCGCACCGCCGCGACCCGACGCGATCGCGCTGCCTCCGGGCCCGCCGTGGCCACCTTCGCCGCCCGGTCCGTGCGAGCCCGTGCCGCCGTTCCCGCCGTCGCCCCCCCTGCCGCCCGTGTCGCCCGGGTCCGCGTCGAAGCCGAGCCCCTGGCCCTCACCGCCGCGGCCGCCGGCGCCGCCGCCGCTGCCCCCGTTGCCGCCGTCGCCGCCCTTGCCGCCGGGCAGGCCGTCCGCTCCGCCCTCCGCGGGCATCGAGCGGCTCCCCCCGCAACCGCCGTCGCCGGCCGCGCCGGAACCTTCGACGGCAGTGCTGCCGCCCTCGCCGCCGCGTCCACCGTCGGCGCCGGCGCCGCCGTGCCCCGCGTCCCCGTTGCGCACGGCGTCGCCGCCGTTGCCGCCGTGGGGCATGTCGCCGGGACCGTCCTCGTCCTCGGATCCCGGCGGCGCGTCCCCGGGGAGCCCGTCGGTGCCGTCGTGGTCGCCGTCCTCGCGTCCGTCGCGCCCGAACTCGTAGCCGGGGGGGTAGTCGTCGTACGACTGCCGGTTCTGCTCGCACGGATCGACGACGCCCTCGAACTCGAAGGAGCCGTTGCAGTCGTCGGCGCGGAGCCCGGAGCTCGAGAGGAGCACCACGGCCGCCGCGCTCGCCAGGAACGATACTCGCTGTGTCATTGTCATCACCTGCCTTTCGTGTGCCCCGCTTAGGGGCGATCGATCGGCCGGGGATCCGCAGCGAGGACGTGGGCGGACGGCGCGGGTTGCGGGCGATCGGCCCGAAACTCGCGCGACCGGCCCGGGCTACAGCCCGATGTCCTCGTTCCAGAGGTCGGGATTCGCGCGCACGAAGGCCTCCATGAGGGCGACGCACTCGGGGTCGTCGAGGATCTCGATCTCGACGCCGCGCGAGCGCACGTAGTCCTCCGGGCCGCGGAACGTGCGGTTCTCGCCGACGACGACGCGCGGGATCTTGTACAAGAGCACCGCTCCGCTGCACATCTCGCACGGCGATAGCGTCGAGTACAGCGTCGCCCGCGAGTAGTGGATGGCCTTCAGGCGGCCGGCGTCGTCGAGGCAGTCCATCTCCGCGTGCAGGATCGGGCTGGCGCGCTGCACGCGGCGGTTGTGGCCGCGCGCGACGATCTCGCCGTCGACGACGAGCACGGACCCGATCGGGATGCCGCCTTCCTCGAGGCCCTCGCGGGCTTCCTCGAGCGCGGCTTGCATGAACGAAGGTTCCATGGGCGGGCTCCTCCCTGTATGTAGAGGCTAGCGCGCCCAAATCCGCGGAGCCAGGAGCAGGAGGACTCGCCCATGGCGAGCAAGCTGATCTACGGGATCGACGACAGGCCGCCGTTCACCGAGGCCCTCGGGCTGGGGTTCCAGCACTACCTGACGATGTTCGGGTCGACGGTGGCCATCCCGCTGGTCCTCTCCAAGCCGCTGGGCATCGAGGGCGACCCCGTGGCGCTGGGCCTCCTGATCAGCACCATGTTCTTCGTCAGCGGCATCACCACGCTGCTGCAGACGACGCTCGGCAACCGCCTGCCCCTCGTCCAGGGCGGGACCTTCTCGTTCCTCGCGCCGGCGATCTCGATCCTGGGGATGGCCGCGCTGGCGGAGGCCGGCTGGGAGGTGCGCATCCGCCACGTGCAGGGCGCCGTGATCGCCGGCTCCTTCTTCGAGATCTTCGTCGGCTACACGGGGCTCGTCGGGCGCCTCCTGCGCTTCGTCGGACCCGTCACGATCGCGCCGACGATCGCCCTGATCGGGCTGTCGCTCTTCGAGTTCGGGGCTCCCGAAGCCGGCCGGCACTGGGGCGTCGGTGGGCTCACGATCGGCGTGATCATCCTGTTCAGTCAGTACATGCGGCGCACGCACCGTGCGTTCGAGCTGTTTCCGATCATGCTCGGCATCCTCGTGGCCTGGGGCGTGGCGGCCGTGCTCACCTGGGCGGGCGTCTTCGGACCCGGCCATCCGGCGCACGTCTCGACCGAGAAGATCGCGGCAGCGCCGTGGATCCGGGTTCCCTACCCCTTCCAGTGGGGGATGCCGGTCTTCGGCTGGGCGGCGTTCCTCGGCATGCTCGCCGGTTTCATGGCGTCGATCGTCGAGTCGGTCGGGGACTACTACGCGTGCGCGCGGCTCGCGGGCGCGCCGGTGCCCGACGCGCGGACGATCGACCGCGGCATCGGCATGGAGGGCGTCGGCTGCCTCGTGGCGGGCATCTTCGGGACCGGCAACGGGACGACGTCCTACAGCGAGAACATCGGCGCCATCGGCCTGACGCGCGTCGGCAGCCGGCGCGTCGTCCAGATCGGGGCGCTGATCATGATCCTGCTCGCCACCTTCGGGAAGTTCGGCGCGCTGTTCACGACGATCCCTCAGCCGATCGTGGGCGGGATGTACTGCGCGATGTTCGGGATGATCACGGCGGTGGGTCTCTCCAACCTGCAGTTCGTCGACCTCAACTCGGCGCGCAACCTGTTCGTCCTGGGTTTCGCGTTCTTCATGGGGCTGTCCCTGCCCGAGTACTTCGCCCGGCACCCGCTCGAAGCCGGCACGCCCTCCCTCTCCGCCTTCGCCAGCGTCGTCAACACGATCGGCGGGACCGGCATGGCCGTCGGAGCGATCTGCGCGCTGGTGCTCGACAACACGATGCCCGGGACGGACGCGGAGCGCGGTCTAACGGCCTGGCGCACGGCGCCGCGGTAGCAGGCCGGCCCACCCAGCGATCCCTATCATGGCCCGCGTGCCGGTGCTCGACCGCTACCTCGCGTCGAAGGCCGTCGTCGCGACGCTCTCGGCTCTCTTGCTCCTGTGGCCGCTCGTCTTCCTGGCGTCGCTGGATGACGCGCTGAGCCGGTCCCTGGTCGCGGTGCGGCCCGCGATGGCGCTCGCGGTCGCGTTCGTCCTCAGCACGCCGGTCGTCTTCGCGCTCGCCGCGGCGGGCGGAGCCGCGATCTTCTGGGCCTGGCTCGACCGCGAGGACGCGTTCACCGCGCTGCAGATCGGCCTGCGCTCGCCCGCCTCGGCGACGCGCTGGGCGCTGCTTCCCGCCGCGCTGCTGAGCCTCTCCTCGCTCGCCCTCCTGCGCGACGTGCACCCGCGCGCCGTCTCGTGGCTCTTCGACGCGCCGTGGCTGGAGGAACGCGACCTCTCCGCCATGCTGCGGCGCGCGGCGGCCGCCGACGGCGGTCTGCCGCTGCTCGTCGCCGGCGAGCCGGAGGGGCCGGCGGGCATGCGCGACCTGCGGCTCGTCGCCGCCTGGAGCGCCGGTACCGTCGGCGTCGCCGCCGAGCGCGCGCGCTTCGGGCTCGGCGAGCGCGGTGCGCTCGAGCTCGATCTCGAGCGCGGCGGGCTCGACGTCGAGCGCGCGTTCTCGCTGCCGGGGCGCATGGAGTTCGATCGCGCGCGTGTCGCGCTCGATTCCGGCCTGTGGCTGCCGCGCCGGGCCTGGCGCCACTCGTCCTCGCGCCCGGCGGGTTCGCTCGCGGAAGACGCCGAGCGGGCGGCGCGCGTCGCCGGAGACGACGCCGCGCGCATGCGCGCGCGCTACGTCTTCGAGCCCTGGTGGCGTCTCATCGCCGCGCTCCAGCCGCTCCTGCTCAGCGCACAGATCCTCGCGGCGCTGGCGCGCTCGCCCTCCGCCGGAACGCGTCGCGCGCCGCCGTGGATCGCGTTCCTCGGAGTCACGTTCCTCACCTCTTCCCTGCTCGGGTGCGCCAAGGCGCTCGCGTACACGAGCCTTCCGGCCGCGCTCGCGATCGCCGCGGCCGGCGCCGTCGTCCCCGCGCTCGTCGTGCGCCTCGTCCTCTCGTGGCCACCGCGGCGGAGGCGGTTCCGGCCGTGAAGCGCTACGCGAGACACTTCGCCGCCGACGTCCTGCGCTGCGCCGCGGGCGTCACCGCCGTCGCCGGCCTGACGTTCTTCCTGCAAGCGGTGTTCCGCATGCTTCCACGGCTTGCCGGCGAGGCAGCGCCGGTCGACTTGCTCGTTCGCGCCTGGCACCAGATCGCCGCGCTCGCGTACGCGGCGTGGCCGCTGCTCTCGTGCCTCGGCTTCGCGCTGGCGCTGTTCTCATGGACGCGGAGCCGCCAGCACGAGATGCTCGCGGCGGTCGGCCTGCCGCTCGCGCGCGTCGTCGTGGCCGGCTTCCTCGCGAGCCTGCTCACGCTCGCCGCGGGACACCTCGCCTTCGGCGCCGCGCTGCGCGAGCGGCCGCTCGTCGCGAGCGCGAGCTGGCAAGGCGCGCTCGGCTGGCACGCGCTCGTGCGGCATCCGGGCGGGGCCCACGTGCTCGCGACCGTACGGACGTCGTCGGGCGGACCGGTGGTCGAGCTGACACGGGTGCAGTCCCTCGAGGACATTGAGCCAGAGGTCGCGCTGGCCTCCGCGCTGTTCGAGGAGGACGGGCGCGCGCTCGCGGCCCGCGCGCTGTGGCTCTCGATCGTGCTCGTGCAGCTCGTCGCCGCGAGCCGGGCGGGCGCGCGCTCGAGCCTCGCGCTCGCGCTCGGCTGGCCGGTGCTCGCCTGGGGCGTGTGGTTCGGCGCGCGGCGCGTCGGCCTCGAGCTCGCCGGCCCGCATGCCAGCCCGCTCCCCGCCGAGCTCGCGGCGCTGCTCCCGATCGCCCTCGCCGGGACGGGTCTCGCCCGGGCTCACTTGCGGCCTGACGGGGTTCGCGTATTCTGAGAAGCCCCATGTCCCTCGACGCGTCGGGTATGCGCGTCGAACACCGAGGATCCGGAATGAGAATCGAAGCTCGCCTGCCGATGGTCTGTCTGTTCTCCACGTTGCTCTTCGGCGGGTGCGGGGGCGGCGGCGGCGGAGGCAGCAGCACGCCCAGTGCCGAAGAGCAGTCGGCGCAGCGCACCTCAGAAGCGAAGACCAACCTCGACGACCAGAGCTCCCAGGGCCTCGCGCAGGCGCTCGCGCTGCTCGAGGAGGCCGTCGATCTGGACCCCGCGAACGACGAGGCGCGGATGCTGCTCGGCGCGATCCGCCTGCCCGCGTTCCTGGACGACAACCGCTTCGACCCGAGCCCCACGACCCTCGGAGGCGAGGGCGAGGGCAGCACGCTCGCGCACCTGCTCGCGCGCGCGGGGATCGACCTGCACGGCGATTCGATCTTCGACTTCTTGGAGGGGACGGCGGACCCGATCGGCACGCCCGAGGAGCTCTCCGACGACACACCGACCCTGGGCGAGCTGCAGACCCTCGTGCGCGACGAGCTGCTTCCCGTGCTGCGCGCCGCGGAGGCCGATCTGTCGGCGGTGTCCGAGGACTTCTCGAGGTCGATCGATCTGTTCGGGCGCACGATCGAGCTCGACTACGGCGATGCCGAGGTGCTCGCCGCGGGCCTGCGCGCGCTCGAGGTGCAGCTACTGCTCTTCGTGATCTTCGACCTGGACGCCGATCTCGACGCGCTGGCGAACTACGACAAGGGCGGGGCGCCGCTCGACCATCCCTACCGGCTGTTCACCGGCGAGTCGCCCGACGACATCGTCGAGCACGCCCGCTCGCGGCCGCTGCCCGGGGAACCGGAGCGCAGCGGCTTCCTCAACGAGCCGGACACGCTGGCCTCGCGCCGCACGTTCCGGCCCGCGGCGGGCGCCGACGAGCTGTTCGACGACCTGCGCGTCGCCCTCATCTCGCTCGTGAAGCATGCGCAGGCGGGGGCTGCGTACGAGGAGGACGCCGACTCGAGCGACGACCTCTTCGTCGTCACGGGCGAGGACGCCTGCGAGATCTCCCTCGCGGAGCCCTGGCTCCTGGACCTGCTCGACGCCCTGCAGGGCGGCGACCCCGTCGTCGACGCGTTCGCGACGGGCGGGGGCGACTGCGAGCTCGCCCTGCCCGGATTCACGCTCGACATCGATCTCGTCTTCGATCCGAAGACCTACGACGGACGGCCGTTCCTGCCGGACTACGGCGGATCGAAGTACACGGTCGCGGACGAGGGCAGCTTCGACCACGCCACCGGCGCCACCGACCTCAACCGAATGATCCAGGACCTCGGCGGCGATCCGCTCTCGGCGGCCGAGCTCCTGGGCTCGTGGAACGCGCTGAACCAGGCCTGGGACGTGCTGTTCGCGGGCGAGCCGCTCGAGTCCGCCTACTGACCCGAGCCCTCGTCGCCCTCGTCCGCGAGCCTCCCCGCGACGACCTGCAGGCGGCCGCGGCGGCCCGGCCAGGCGCGCACCGTCCCGTCCGCTGCGACCTCGCGCACCTCGCCGAACCACGCGCTCGGCGCGGCGGGCGGCGCGAGCTGGAGGCGCTCGAGCCGCCACTCGGTCTGCGAGCCGTCCGCGGCTCGGATGCGCACCCCGCGCGCGACGAGCGCCTTCTCGTACGACACGAGCGCCGGCGTCTCGGCCGCCTCGAGCTGCAGCGTCTCGGCGCGGACTTCGACCTGGCTCCCGTCGCGGCCGGCCAGCCGGAACGAGACGCCCTCGAGCGCGCAGCGCCCGCCGCGCGCGGGCTCGCCGCGCAGCGCGCTCGGCGGCGGATCGGGCAGGAGCCGTCCGAGGGCGAGCGGCAGGCAGGCCAGCCCGATGAGCAGCGCGCCGGAGAGAGCGCTCCTGGCGCGCGGGACGGCGGACCACGCTCTCAGAGATCCTCCAGGAAGGCGAGCAGCGCCTCGGCGAGGTGCGCGTCGAGCTGCTCGAACTGCGCGCGGCTGCGCTGCGCCTCGGCGACGCGCGCCAGGATCGCGTCGCGCAGCGTCGCGGCCCGGCCGTCGTGCATGTAGGGCGCCGTGCGCGCGACGCCCCACAGCGGCGGCGTGCGGAAACCGGTCGGCTCGCTCTCCTTCGTGCGGCCCGTGGAACGACGTGTGAGCGCCTCCGGGACCGGGGTCACCTCGTGGAGCAGGAGATCGGAATAGAGGGGCACGGGCCCCGCGCTTCCCTCCAGGGCCGGGACGTGGCACGCCGAGCAGCCGACCTCGGCGAACAGCTCTTCCCCGACGCGCACGCGCGGGTCCGAGCTCCGTCCGTCGCGCGGCGGCGGCGCGAGCTCGCTCAAGTAGAACGTGAGGTCGTCGAACTCCGGGATCTCCGTGCGGCCTGCGCGGGCGAGCGGCGGCGCGGGGAGCTCCCGCGCCGTGTCCCGGGCGTCGTCCGTGGTATCGGGGGCCTCGCGAGCCTCGGCTGCGCGCCGCGCGTACCCCGCGACGCCGACTGCCGCGAGGACGATCAGGACGAACCGCGCGAATCTCAGAACCGTCATGCCGGACCCCCTTCGCCGCGGGAGCTACCGAGTGTACTACTCCCGGGCAAGGCGATCGTTACGGCGTTCGCTTGGAAGACCTTGCGGCGCGGACTACGCTCTGGATCGTGCTGAATCCCACCCCGCTCGAGAAGATGCTGGATGCGCAGAGGCGTCCCTACTTCCTCTGGGACGGCGACTGCACCGTCGAGCGCTTCGGCGAGCTCCTGGAGGATGCCGACCCTCAAGTCCGCGCGTACTGGATCGGGAAGCTCATGCGCCAGGCCAAGCCGGACGACGTCTTCCATTTCGTGACGCGCGGCGCGATCGAGTCCCTCTGGCCGCTCGTCGAGCGCCACCTCGGCCAGTCGCGCCCGTTCTGGACGTGGATTCTTCGCGAGTGGAGGGAGCTCGAGCGTGCCAACGGGTAGCCTGAGCTCGCTCCAGGCGCGCATCCTGCGCGTGCTCGCCGGCATGGATCCGCCATGGGTTCTGTCCGGAGGAGCGGCGCTCTCCGGGTTTCATCTGAAGCACCGCATGACGCGCGATCTGGACCTTTTTTGGCGCGGCCGAGGCATGCTCGGCCACGTGCCCGACCTCGCCCGCGGCAAGCTCGTCGCCGATGGGTTCCAGGTCGACACGCTTCAGCGCGCGCGCGCGCGTTCCACCGGCTCGAGGTGAGGGACGGATCGGACGCGTGCGTGGTGGACCTGGTCGCCGATGAGGTTCCGAGCATTACGGCTTCCGAGGCCTCCAAGATCGAAGGGAGACCGCGGGCGATCGACTCGCGGCACGAGATCCTCGTCAACAAGCTCTGCACGCTGCTCGGACGGGCCGAGATCCGCGACTTGATCGACGTGCGCGCTCTCCTCGAAGCAGGTGGGGATCTCCGGCGCGCTCTGCTCGACGCGCCGCGCAAGGATGGCGGCTTCTCCCCTGCGACTCTGGCCTGGCTGCTGCGGGACCTCCCGATCGCGGCCCTGGCGCGGAGCGAGGGGCTGAGCGACGAGGTGGGTCGCGGTCTCGCGTCCTTCCGAGACCGACCTCGTCAAGGAAGTGCTCGCGCTGGCGCGGCCCGCGCGATGAGATCGGGCGCCGGCCGCTCCCCGCAGGGCTGACACGGGCAGGAACCCTCCGCGCGCTACTCGGTCAGTCCGTCAGACCAGCACGACCCGGCGCCCGCTCACCAAGTCCCATGCCGCGGGCGCCGCGAGGGATCGGCGCGAGGTGGCTCGGTGTCGCGTTGCTCGTCATGGGTATCCATGAGAGCGCATCTCCGACCCGCATCGGAGGTGGGCGAAGCCGGAGGCTTGCACGGCGATTCCGGGCATTCCAGACTCTGGGTCCCGGCCTGCGCGCGGCCGGGGACGGAGATCCGCAGTGCCGCGACCTCGCAGGAGTCGGTCCAAAGGGGGCTCTGCCGCACCCGAGGCGCTTTCGTACCGCCACCCGGAGGCGGAGAGCCTCCTGCGGCCGGACGTCGGGACGCAGCCGCAGTTCAAGAAGAAGAAGGCGCCGCGGCAGTACCGCTACGACAGCTCGCTGGCCCCCGAGCTCTCCTGGGACGGCCGGAACTGGGCGCGCGAGGCCGGCGAGTGGCTGATCGTCCTCGTCGAGGAGGCCGCCGCGCTCCCGCCCCCGCACCATTTCAGCGAGCCGCGAACGATGCGCCGCCCGGACGGCGCCCAGATCGTCGTGGGTGGCCTGCAGGACGCCGTGCGCGAGCTCAAGGCGCTCTCGAAGCCCTTCCTGAACTGGGCCGGTAAGGCCGAGCGCCTCTCCTTCGAGGTCCCGACCCTGCCGCTCTTCGTGCACGAGCGGCTCTCGACGCGCGCGATCCTTCAGACGCTGAAGGGACACCGCCGCAGCAACGAGAGCCAGGGCGAGCTCTTCGGCGACCCCCAGCACTCGATCGCCGACCAGGTCCTGAAGGCCTACGAGCACAGGGACGACTGGAAGAACCGGATGATCCTGGGCGACTCGCTCGTGGTGATGAACTCGCTCCTCGCGTACGAGGGGCTCGCCGGAGAGGTCCAGATGATCTACATGGACCCGCCGTACGGGATCAAGTTCGGGAGCAACTTCCAGCCGTTCGTACGCAAGCGCGACGTCAAGCACAACCAGGACGAGGATCTGACGCGCGAGCCGGAGATGGTGCAGGCGTACCGGGATACTTGGGAGCTTGGGCTGCACTCGTACTTGACGTACATGCGGGATCGGCTGCTGCTGGCGCGGGAGCTCCTCAGCCCAAGCGGGAGCATCTTCGTGCAGATCAGCGAGGAGAATCTGCACTACGTCCGCGCCGTGCTGGAGGACGTCTTCGGGGGCGACAACTTTGTCAGCATCATCCCGTTCCGCAAAAAGACGATGCCTCTGGGTGCCAAGCATCTAGAAGGGGTGACTGACTATCTACTGTGGTTTGCAAAGGACTTCGAGCGCATTCGATTCATTCGTCTGTTCGAGGATATGTCGGTCGAGGGAGACACGCATTGGAACTACGTCGAACTCCCCGACAGAAGCCGGCGCAAGATGACCAGGGAAGAGGTCAACAATCACGGCCTTTTGCCCTCGGGCTCAACGCCTTTGCAACTTGTGTCGTTGTATCCCGCAGGAGTCAATAAAACCGGCCTCTTCTCCTTTCCTTTCCGCGGCAGACAATACCGGCCACCCCAGGGGAATAGCTGGTTCACGCACCCAGAGGGTATGAGGAAACTAGCGAATGCGAACCGCATTGAGCCCTACGAGGACGGCGAGACTCTGAGATACGTCTTGAAGCTGAGCGATTCCCCAGTAACCGCAATCACCAACCTCTGGTCCGACACCTCGGCGCCTTCCGACAAGATCTACGCGGTACAGACGAGCACGAAGGTCGTGGAGCGAGCAATGCTAATGACGACCGATCCCGGAGATCTTGTCCTGGACCCTACCTGCGGCAGCGGAACTACCGCGTATGTTGCGGAGCAGTGGGGTCGTCGATGGATAGCCGTGGACGCCAGCCGCGTCCCATTGGCCCTTGCCAAACAGAGGATGCTGACCGCGACTTTCCCGTGGTATGGGCTGGTCAATGACACCCGGGGACCAGCAGGCGGTTTTGTCTACAAGAGAAGCCAGAATGCACGGGGAGCGCAGACTGGCGGTATCGTCCCATATGTCACCAAGGGGAGCATCGCCAATGATGAGCCTGCACGCGAGCAGGTGCTGGTCGATCGCCCCGAGGTCGTCAAGAGCATCACGCGCGTCACCGGACCCTTCACGCTGGAGGCCACGATCCCGACCCCCGTCGACTGGGAGGGCGACGGCGTCGAGGACTCCGGGGCGGCCGCGGATCACGGCTCGTTCGTCGAGCGCATGCTCGAGGTCCTGCGGCGCTCGCCCGTGCTCCAGGTCGGCGGCGGCAAGACCGTCGCGCTGCGCAACGTGCGGCCGCCGGCGAGGACGCTCTCGCTCTCGGCCGAGGCGCTCGTGTCGAACGGCGAGGAGAGGCCCGTGGCGCTCGTCTTTGGACCCGAGAACGGCGCGGTCAGCGAGAAGCTCGTCTACGAGGCCGCGAAGGAGGCCGCGGCCAAGGGCTACGCGCACCTGTACGTGATCGGCTTCGCCATCCAGCCGAACGCGCGCCAGCTCGTCGACCAGAGCGAGGCGGCGATGGGCGTCGCCGCGACCTACGTCCAGGCGACGCCGGACCTCCTGATGGGCGACCTGCTCAAGAACATGCGCTCGAGCCAGCTCTTCAGCGTGTGCGGCCTGCCCGAGGTCGAGCTGAGGCGGCTCGCCCCGAACGATGGCCAGCCAGCCCGCTACGAGGTCGAGCTCGCCGGGCTGGACGTGTTCGATCCTTCGACCATGGAGCTCGAACACCGGAGCGGCGCCGACGTCCCCGCCTGGCTGCTCGACACCGACTACAACGGCCTGTGCTTCCACGTGTGCCAGGCCTTCTTCCCGCGCACGAGCGCCTGGGACAAGTTGAAGCGGGCCTTGCGGGCCGAGTTCGCCGATTCGGTCTGGGACCACCTGGCAGGGACGACCAGCGCGCCCTTCGAGGCCGGCGAGCACGGCCAGGTCGCCGTCAAGGTCATCGACGACCGCGGGAACGAGCTACTCGTGGTGAAGAGCTTGGGAGAGGCGGAAGGGCGCTGACGTGCCGCGGATCCAGGGGATCACGATTCGACGCTACCGGGCGCTCGTCGACGTCACGCTCGGCCGGACGTTCGAGCAGCGAGGCCCCGACCCGCTGACCGACGTCGTCGCGGTCATCGGCCCCAACGGGTCGGGCAAGTCGACCTTGATGGATGCTCTCGGGTTCCTCGGAGATTGCCTCCGGTTTGGCGTCGAGGAGGCATCCGACCAGCCGCACCGGGGCGGATTCGATCGCCTCAGGACCAAGGGCGAGACCGGCCCGATCGAGTTCGAGATCTACTACCGCCAGGAGCCCAAGGCGCGCCCCATCAGCTACTCCCTGGCGATCAACGCGGATCGTGCCGGGCGGCTGAGCGTCGTACGTGAGAAGCTGCGCCAGGGCCGGGCAGGTCAGAAAGTCGGCAAGCCGTTCCACTTCCTCGATCTGACCGATGGAAGCGGGTGGGCGTGGGCCGGCGAGACCGCAACGGAGGCCGAGCCTGCCAAGAAGCAGCCCGTCGCGCTGGAAGATCCGCGCAAGCTAGGGATCGTCACGCTGGGGAACCTGGCCGAGCACCCGCGCATCGTGGCGTTCCGCGAGTTCCTGGAGGGCTGGTACCTCTCGTACTTCGTGCCCGATCTGGCCCGCGCCCTGCCGATGGCGGGGGCCCAGAAGCACCTCGATCGCGAAGGACGCAACCTGGCGAACTACCTCCAGCACATGGAGCGCGAGCGCAAGGACCGCCTGCGGAGCGTCCTGCAACGGGTCACGCACCGCATTCCGGGCGTTCGCAACATCCGCGTCGAGAAGTCCAAGGACGGACGCCTGCTGATCCAGTTCAACGATCAGGGGTACAAGGATCCGTTCTACGCCCAGGACATGTCTGACGGGACGCTCAAGCTCTTTGCCTACTTGCTCCTGTTGGAGGATCCGGAGCCCGCGCCACTGATCGGGATCGAGGAGCCGGAGAACGGGCTCCATCATCAGCTCCTGGCGACACTCGCCGACGAGATGCTCAAGACCGCGGAGTCATCCGGCGGGCCGCAGATCTTCGTCACGACCCATTCGCCCTACTTCGTCGATGCGCTGCGGCCCGAGCAGGTCTGGATCCTGGAGAAGGACAAACGAGGCGCGGCGACTGCGGCGCGGGCCGCGGATCAACCGGGGGTGATGGAGCTGGTCGGCGAAGGATTGCCGCTCGGGAACCTCTGGTACTCCGACCACTTCGGCCGAGGCAACCCGTGACCTTCCTGGAGATCCTCGTGGAGGGCTCCTCCGACGTGCCAACCGTGACCGAGATCCTGCGACGTCGCTTCGGGCTGAGGAAGGGAGAGGACTTCCGGATCCACCCACACCGTGGGAAAGGGAAGCTCCCGGAGCGTCCTCGTTGGAAGCCGCAGCCCACAAGGCAGGGCCTGCTCGATCAGCTCCCTGCCAAGCTGCGAGCGTACGGCAGAACGAAGGGCTTCGATCGCACGATCGTTGTCCTGGTCGACGCGGACGACGATGATTGTCGAACACTGAAGAGCAGCCTGCTCGAGCTCGTGGGCAAGCTAGATCAGCGTCCAAAGGTGCTCTTCCGAATCGCCATCGAGGAGATCGAGTCGTGGTTCCTGGCGGACAAGGAAGCGATCCGGGCGGCCTATCCACGCGCAAGGCTGAACGAGAGACCCAAGGGCAAGCCGGATCAGGTGATCGGCGCCTGGGAGAGATTGGCATCGGTGCTCTCGCGGGAGCCCAGGGTCTGCACTGGGGCGGACAAGACCCGGTGGGCCCAAACGATCGCCCCACTCCTCGATCTCGACAGACCTCGCTCGCCCAGCCTCGGCTGCTTCGTCGCCGGAGTCGCCGGCATCTTGGGGAGGTCGGGGTCGTGAAAGGTCGGGAAGGGAGAGTGCCGTTTGCGGTGAGCGAGCCCCAGGAGGCCCACTGGTGATCCGCAAGGTCGTCCTGCGCCGCTTCAAACGCTTCGACGAGGTGACCTTCGAGCTGCCCGGCCACGTCGTGCTCGTCGGCCCCAACAACTCGGGCAAGACGACGCTGCTCCAGGCCATCGCCGCCTGGGACCTCGCGCTGCGCCGCTGGCGCGAGCTCTACGACCTCAGGAAGCACAAGGGGCACTACTCGAAGGCGCCGATGGCCCGCCAGGCATTCCTGGCGGTCCCGCTGCGCTCCTTCGATCTCCTCTGGCACGAGCGCGACTACAAGCGGCCGATCGAGATCGAGGTGCACGGCAGGGCCGGCTGGTCCGTCGCGATGGAGTTCCTGCCCGACACGTCGGAGCAGATCCACGTCCGGCCCACGAAGGCCCACGGCACGGACGACGTCGTGGACCGAGGTGTGCGGGCCGTCTTCGTCCCGCCGATGAGCGGAGTCGCGCTCGAGGAGCCGCTGTACGCGAACCCGGCGACCGTCGACACGATGCTCGCGCGCGTGCGGGCCGGCGACGTGCTGCGGAACTTGCTCCACCAGGCACATCAAGAGGAGGGTGCGTGGGAGGCGATCACGGGTTCCGTGCGGCGGCTGTTCGGCTACGAGCTTCCGCCGCCCGACGCGAGCGGCCCGTTCCTCATGGCGGACTTCCAGGCTCGCCCGGACGGCCCCGCGCTCGACCTCACCGGGGCGGGCAGCGGCTTCCAGCAGGTCCTCATGCTGCTGTGCTTCCTCCACACGCGCCCCGGGTCCGTCCTGTTGCTCGACGAGCCCGACGCGCACCTGCACGTCATCCTGCAGGACGCGATCTACGGCGAGCTCAAGGCGGTCGCGGCCGAGAAGCGCTCGCAGCTCGTCATCGCGACGCACTCGGAGGTGATCGTGAACGCCGCCCACGTGGACGAGATCCGCGTGGCCTTCGATCCGGCCCGCCCGCTCGCGGACCCGAAGGGCAGGGCGAAGAGGGCGCTTGCGACGGCCCTGCGCTGGGTGACGAACGTCGAGGTGACCCAGGCGCAGACGGCGCCCGGCATCCTCTACGTCGAGGACTACACCGATCTCGAGATCCTGCGCGCCTGGGCGCGGGTGCTTGGGCACCCAGCGCTGCCGCTGCTCACCACCGACCTTTTCTGGAAGAAGACCGTGATCGAGGCTCCGTCCGCGACTGCGGGCATCGCGGCCAAGGACCACTACGAAGCCCTGCAGCTCGTGCGCGAGCTGCCCGGGCTGATCCTCGTGGACGGGGACTCGAGGCCGCCCCTGGAGAGCACGCCGATCACCGGGAAGGGCCTGCAGCGGCTGCGCTGGCGGCGCTACGAGGTCGAGAGCTACCTCGTGCACCCCAAAGCCCTGGCCCGGTTCGCCGCGCAGACGATCGGCGAGGAGTCCGCGCGGCCCCACCTGGACGCGCTCGATCAGTGGCTGCGCGACAACCTGCCGCCGGCCGTCCTGAGGGATCCCCAGGGCGAGCACGACTACCTCGTGGCGACCAAGGCGCGCGAGGCGATCCTGCCGCCGGCGCTGAACGCGGCAGGCCTTCCGGGGTTTCCGTACACGCGGTACCACGAGATCGCGGCGGCCATGCTGCCCGAGGAGATCCACTCCGAGGTCACGGAGAAGCTCGACGCCGTGTGCGAGGCTTTCGGACGGTGACGGCCGGCGAGATCAGGACCCCGTTCCAGGCCCACGAGGTCCAGGAGCCGATCCTCAACTCTCCTTTCGAGGAGCCGGGGGAGCACTGGTGGATCGAGGAGGGGAGGCCCGCGGTCCGCCGCGAGGGCCGCCGGCCGGCGATGTACTTCTACCGCCCGCCGACGAAGGGCCTCGGAGCCGAGGCCGAGGAGGGGGCGGGGACCGCCATCGAGCTCAAGCTCGTCAACCTCGTGCGCGAGCGCGTCAAGGCCTGGCGCAACCTGGGCTGGCCCGGAGTCACTCGCACCAGCGACGAGCTCCTGCGTTACTGGCGCCGAGACGGGCGCGGGCAGCGGCTCTTCTTCGCGCAGCTCGAAGCGGCGGAGACGATCGTCTTCCTGACCGAGGCGCGAGCGGACCTGCTGCAAGGCCTCGAGATCCCCTGGGACCAGCCGAGCGTCGAGCGTCAGGCCGAGGGAGTCCAGGCCTTCCGGCGCTACGCCTGCAAGATGGCCACGGGCTCGGGCAAGACGACCGTCATGGCGATGCTCGCCGCCTGGAGCATCCTCAACAAGACGAACGACCGCTCCGATGCGCGCTTCTCCGACGGCGTCCTCGTCGTCTGCCCCAACGTCACGATCCGGAGCCGCCTGCAGGAGCTCGACCCGGGGCGGGGCGAGGCGAGCCTGTACCGGACGCGCGACCTCGTCCCCCCGCACCTGATGCCCGAGCTGGCCCAGGGCCGGGTGCTCGTCACGAACTGGCACGTCTTCGAGCCCCAAGTCACCCAGGTCGCAGGCGTCGGAGCGCGGGTCAACAAGTCCGGCAAGGCGGTGCGGACCGTGGAGACGCTCCACATCGGCAGGAAGTCCACGACCGCGCGCGGGAGCCGCTACGTGACGCTCGACGACCTCCGCCGGCAGGTGGACGCGGGTCTTTTGAACGTCATGGCGGAGGAGAGGGACCGGCAGGGCAACCTTTCCAAGGTCAAGGTCGAGTCCTGGCGCCACGTGGAGAGCGACGCGGCGGTCGTGGCGCGCGTGCTGGGTCGCGACATCGGGGGAAAGCAGAACCTCCTCGTGCTGAACGACGAAGCGCACCACGCCTATCGCATCCAGAGCTCCTCCGGGGACGAGGGAGAGGACGCGGGCGAGCGCGAGGACCTGGAGCTCGAGCAGGAGCAGGAGCGCGAGGCCACGATCTGGGTCGAGGGCCTCGACCGCATCCACCGGCTGCGCGGGATCAACGTGGCCATCGACCTGTCGGCGACGCCGTACTACCTCACGGCAGCCGGTCCGCGCGCGAACCGGCCGTTCCCTTGGATCATCTCCGACTTCGGGCTAACGGACGCGATCGAGTCGGGCCTGGTCAAGATCCCGCAGCTCGCCGTGCGCGATCCGAGCGGGGCCGCCATCCCGGGGTACTTCAACATCTGGCGCTGGATCCTGAAGCAGATGACGGCCACGGAGCGCGGCGGGCGACGCGCGTCCGTCAAGCCCGAGGCGGTCCTCAAGTACGCGCATTCGCCCATCGCCATGCTCGGCGGCCTGTGGGAGGAGCTGCGCGCCGAGTGGCAGGCGAGCCGCGAGGACGGCCGCCCGCCGGTCTTTATCCTCGTGTGCAAGAACACGCGCATCGCCAAGGTGGTCCACGAGTGGCTGGCGGAGGGCAAGTCGCCGCCCGGGATCCCGCCGGCCCGGATCGAGGGCTTCCGCAACCGCGAAGGGAACACGGTCACGATCCGGGTGGACTCGCGGGTCGTGCAGGAGACCGACACGGGCGAGGCGAAGAGCGACGAATCGGCGTGGATGCGGATGACCTTGGACACGGTCGGACGGACGGCCTGGCCGGCCGACCGCCAGAGCCGCCCCCTGTACCCGCCCGGTTTCGAAGAGCTGGCGAGGAAGCTCGGCCGGCCGCTCTCCCCGCCCGGGCGCGACGTGCGCTGCATCGTGAGCGTGGGCATGCTGACCGAGGGCTGGGACTGCAATACCGTGACCCACGTGATCGGCCTGCGGCCGTTCATGTCTCAGCTCCTGTGCGAGCAGGTCGTCGGCCGCGCGCTGCGCCGCGCGAGCTACGACGTCGGGCCCGACGGCAAGCTGTCGGAGGAGGTCGCGAAGATCCTGGGGGTCCCGTTCGAGATCGTGCCCTTCAAGGAGAACAAGGAGGGCGCGGCGCCGCCGAAGGAGAAGCGTCATCACGTGTTCGCCGTGCCCGAGAAAGCCCGCTTCGAGATTCGCTTCCCCAGGGTCGAAGGCTACCAGCAGGCGATCCGGAACCGCATCACGCTGAGCTGGGAGAGCGCGCCCACGCTCGTCCTGGATCCGGGCCGGATCCCGCCGGAGGTGGAGCTCAAGGGTCTGCTCCCGAGCAACGAGGGCCGCCTCTCCATCAACGGGCCGGGCGGCCTCGAGGCCGTCGACCTCGCCCCGTATCGCCGGAGCCTGCGGCTGCAGCAGGCCGAGTTCGAGCTCGCGACGGCGCTCACGAAGGATTACGCGGGCCGCCAGGAGTGCACGGTACCGGTGCACGCGCTCTTTCCTCAAGTGCTCGCGATCGTGCAGCGCTACGTTCGTGAGAAGGTCCGAGCAATCGCACCGGCCGAGAAGAAGGACGTGGCCCTGTCCCCGTACTTCGGCTGGGTGATCGAGAAGCTCCTGGAGAGCATCCGCCCGGACGCGTCGCAGGGGGAGGCGCCGGAGGTGCCGCGATACGAAGCGAACCGCCCGCCCGGCAGCACCGCGGAGGTGGACTTCTGGACGAGCCGCGCGCCGCGGGAGGTGGTGCGCTCACACCTCAACTACGTCGTGCCGGATACCAAGCGTTGGGAGCAGTCGGCGGCCTACCGCCTCGACAAGAGTCCGCTCGTCCAGGCTTTCGTCAAGAACGCCGGCCTGGGCTTCACGATCCCCTACTTGTTCAACGGCGAGATGCACGACTTCGTCCCCGACTTCCTCGTGCGTCTGAAGACCTCCCCGCCCATCCACCTGATCCTCGAGACCAAGGGCTACGACCCGCGCAAGGAGGACAAGCGCGCCGCCGCGGAACGCTGGGTGCGCGCCGTGAACGCCGACGGCCGCCACGGGCCTTGGCGCTTCGAGATGGTGGAGGATCCGGACCAGATCGACGGTGTACTGCGGCGTGCTGTCAGCTCGGGGGGATAGGGTGCGCGCCGCGCGGCCTGGCGAGGTCTCTCAGTCCGTCACCAGCCGCTCCGTCTCGCGCGCGATGTCGCCCTGCCACATGTCGTCGCGACCCGTCTGGCCCGCCTTCTCGCGCTTCGCCGCCTGCTGGCGCGCGACGAGGTCGGCGTGGGTCGTGAAGTAGGGGATGCTCTCACCCACGATCTCGGAGACCGAGTGGAAGCCGTGCTTCTCCATGAAGGCGGAAAGGCCCGAGCACAGGCCCTCGATCATCCCGTAGCCGTGCAGCATCGCGGCCGTGCAGACCTGGGTCGTGTGCGCGCCGACGAGCAGGAACATGATCGCGTCGTGCGCGTCCTCGATGCCGCCCATGCCCGAGACCGAGGCGCCCGGGCAGGCGCGCGCGACCTCCATCGTCTGGCGTAGCGCGATCGGGCGCACGGCGCGGCCCGAGTAGCCGCCGGGCTCGGAGTAGCCCTCGACCGTCGGCATGGGCCGGAACGTGTCGAGGTTGATGCCGATGATGCAAAGGATCGTGTTGATCGCGCTGATGCCGTCGGCGCCGCCGGCGAGGGCGGCCTTCGCGGGCACGGTGATGTCGCTGATGTTGGGCGTCATCTTGGCCCAGACGGGGATCGAGCTGGCGCTCTTCACCCACGAGACGACCTCCTCGACGATCTCGGGGTTCTGGCCCATCGCCTGGCCCATCTTGCGCTCGGGCAGGCCGTGCGGGCAGGAGAGGTTCAGCTCGAAGCCGTCGACGCCGGTGGCCTGCGTGCGCTCGACGATCTCGACCCAGCGCGCCTTCTCGTACTCCTCCATGATCGAGGCGATCAGGACGTGGTCGGGGTAGCGCTCCTTGCACTCGCGCAGCTCGTCGAGCCAGATCTCGAACGGGCGGTCGGAGATCAGCTCGATGTTCTGGAAGCCGTAGACGGCCTTGCGGTCGTCCCCCATGTGCAGCTTGCCGTAGCGCGGGACGGTGTTGATCACCTTCGTGTTGTCGAGGCTCAGCGTCTTGCAGACGATGCCGCCCCAGCCGAGCTCGAACGAGCGCTGGATGACCTTGCCGTTCGTCCCCGGCGGGCCCGATGCGAGCACGAACGGGTTGGGGAAGCGCATCCCGTTCACCTCGATGCCGAGGTCGACCACGGCTAGGACTCCAGGGCCGCGAACGACTCGCCCAGGACCTCGAGCGCCTCGTCGATGCCGGCCGCGTCGATCGTCATCGGCGGCGCGAGGCGGACCACGTTCCCAAACAGGCCGCCCTTGCCGATCAGGAGGCCGCGCTTCTTCGTCTCCTCGAAGAGCCGCAGCGTCGCCCCGGGGTTCGGCGTCCGGTCGCGCGCCGTCTCGTCGACGACGAGCTCGAGGCCCTGCATCAACCCCTTGCCGCGCACGTCGCCGAGCACGCGCCGGTGCTTCTCCTGGAGCTCCTCGAGGCCCGCGCGCAAACGCGCGCCCTGCACCTCCACGTTGCGCGGCAGGTCCTCCGCCTCGATCACGTCGAGCGTCGCGTTCGCGGCCGCGCACGACATCGGGTTTCCCCCGAACGTCGAGAACGTGAGGCTCTTGAAGGCGGCCGCGACCTCGTCGGTCGCGATCGTGACGCCCAGCGGCATGCCGTTGGCGACGCCCTTGGCCATCGTCATGACGTCGGGCTCGACGCCCCAGTGCTCGATACCGAACATCTTGCCGCCGGTGCGGCCGAAGCCGGTCTGCACCTCGTCGCAGAGGAACAGGCCCCCGTGGCGGCGCACGATCTCGACCGCGATCTCGAAGTACTCGGGCGGCGGCGTGACGAAGCCACCGACGCCCTGGATGGGCTCGGCGAGGAAGCCCGCGACGCGGCCCGTGGTCGTCGTCTGGATCAGCTCCTCGAGGTCGCGCGCGCACTTCACGCCGCAGTCGGGGTAGCTGAGCCCCAGTGGACAGCGGTAGCAGTACGGCGCCAGCGCGTGCTTGATCGAGCCCACCTGCGAGGGGACGGCGCGCCAGGTCGAGTGCGCGGTCAGCGCCTGGGCGAGCGTCGAGCGCCCCGAGTACCCGTGGCGCAGCGCGATGATCTCCTGCGCGCCGGTGTACACCTGGGCGAGCACGACCGCGGTCTCGTCGGCCTCGGTGCCCGACGTGGTGAAGAAGCTCTTCTTCAGCCTTCCGGGAGTCATGCGCGCCAGGCGCTCGGCCAGCTCGACGATCGGCAGCGTCGGGTAGAGCGTCGAGACGTGCCCCAGGCGGTCGAGCTGGGCCTTGATCGGCTCGGTGACGCGCGGGTCGCAGTGCCCGATCGAGACCGTCAGCACGCCGCCGAAGAAGTCGAGGTATTCGCGCCCGTCGGTGTCGCGCACGCGCAGGCCGGCGCCGCTCTCCAGCACCAGCGGCTCGGCGTAGTAGTTGCCTACCGCGGGGAAGAGGTACTCGGCGTGCTTCCTGCGCACGCTCTCGCCGCGCTCGTCCTTCAGTGATCTGCCGTCCATCGTGGCCCCTCGTCGGTCTCCGGTCGTTCCCGTCAGTTCCTCGGCGCCCGCCGCACGTACTGGCCGCGCCCTGGCGCGCCCGTGAACGAGCCTTTCTCGACGATAACCTCGCCGCGCGAGAGCACCGTGCGCACCGCGCCGCGCACGCGCCGCCCCTCGTACGGGTTGTAGTCGACGTTCATGTGGTGCGTCCTCGCGCTGATCACGCTCTCGGCCGCGGGGTCGAAGAGCACGATGTCGGCATCGCTGCCCGGGGCGAGCGTGCCCTTGCGCGGGAACAGGCCGAAGATCTTCGCCGGCGAGGTCGAGGTCAGCTCGACCCAGCGATTGAGCGAGATGCGCCCCGCGGCGACGCCACCGTCGTAGGTCAGCACCATGCGCGTCTCGATACCGGGCGCGCCGTTGGGGATCTTGCTGAAGTCGTCCTTGCCGAGCTGCTTGCCCTCGTTGAAGCAGAAGGGGCAGTGGTCGGTCGAGATCGCCTGCAGGTCGCCGCCCGCGAGCCCGCGCCAGAGCTCGGCCTGCTTGGCGGCGTCGCGCAGCGGCGGGGACATCACGTACTTGGCGCCCTCGAAGCCGGGCTCCTCGTAGTTGGCGTAGGAGAGGAACAGGTACTGCGGGCAGGTCTCGGCGAAGGCCGGCAGTCCGCGCCCGCGCGCGGCCGCCACCTGCTCGAGCGCCTCGGCGGCCGAGAGGTGCACGATGTAGACCGGCACGCCCGCGATCTCGGCGAGCGCGATCGCGCGGTGCGTGGCCTCGGCCTCGGCGCGCGGCGGCCGCGTCAGGGCGTGCCACTTGGGCTCCGTGTTGCCGCGCCTCAGCGCCTGCTCCACGAGCACGTCGATCACGATCCCGTTCTCGGCATGCATGCAGATCGTCGCGCCGATCTCGCCCGAGCGCTGCATGCAGCGGAAGATGCCACCGTCGTCCATGTAGAAGACGCCGGGGTAGGCCATGAAGAGCTTGAACGACGTCACGCCCTCCTCGACCATGTCGCCCATCTCGCGCTCGAGCTCGGGCGTGTGCTCGCTCAGGATCATGTGGAAGCCGTAGTCGATGGCGGCCTTGCCCTCGGCCTTGCCCATCCACGTCTCCCACGCCTGGCGCAGCGTCCCGCCACGCTGCTGGATCGCGAAGTCGACGATCGAGGTCGTGCCGCCGAACGCGGCGGCGATGGTCCCCGTGCGGAAGTCGTCGACCGACGACGTCCCGCCGAAGGGCATGTCGAGGTGCGTGTGCACGTCGATGCCGCCGGGGATCACGAGCGTGCCCGCGGCGTCGATCGTGCGCTCCACCCGGACGTCGAGCCGGGTGCCGATCGAGTGCACCTTCTCGCCGTCGATCAGGACGTCGCCGGCGTAGTGATCGGTGGCCGTCACGATCGTCCCGCCGCGAATGAGCGTCTTCATGTCACAGCTTTCCGGCTCAGGGCAGCAGCTCGACCATCTCGCGGTACGTCTCCGGGCGCCGGTCGCGGTAGAACTGCCAGACGCGGCGCACCTCCTCGATCATGTCGAGGTCCATGTCGGCGACGACGAGCTCGTCCTCGTCCTCGCTGCCCTCGGCCAGGAAGTTGCCGCGCGGGTCGACGAAGTAGCTCGAGCCGTAGAACTTCCCGATGCCCCACGGGGCCTCGGTGCCGACGCGGTTGTTGCAGCCCATGAAGTAGCCGTTGGCGACGGCGTGCGCCGGCTGCTCGAGCTTCCACAGGTACTGCGAGAGGCCCTTCACGGTGGCCGAGGGGTTGAACACGATCTCGGCGCCGTTCAGGCCGAGCAGGCGCGCGCCCTCGGGGAAGTGGCGGTCGTAGCAGATGTAGATGCCGATCTTCGCGTACGCCGTGTCGAAGACCGGGTAGCCGAGGTTTCCGGGCTTGAAGAAGTACTTCTCCCAGAAGCCGGCGGTGTGCGGGATGTGGTTCTTGCGGTACTTGCCGAGGTACTTGCCGTCGGCGTCGAGCACCGCGGCTGTGTTGTAGTACACGCCGGCCTGCTCGCGCTCGTAGACGGGCACGATCATCACCATCCGGTGCCTCGCCGCGATCGGCGCGAGGGCCTCGCACGTCGGCCCCGGCACGGGCTCGGCGGCGTCGTACCAGCGCGCGTCCTGGCTCGGGCAGAAGTAGGGGCCGTTGAAGATCTCCTGCAGGCAGAGGATCTGCACGCCCTTCGCGCCGGCCTCCTCGATGAAGGGCAGGTGCTTCTCGAAGGCCGCGGCCTGGATCTCCTCGACCGAGCGCGACTCGTCGTTGATCGGGTTCGAGCACTGGATCAGGCCGCCCTTGACGGTTCTCACCATGTAGTAGTCCTTCCTACCAGCGCGAGATCGTGACCTTGCGGTCGGTGAAGAAATCGAAGGCCTCGCGCCCGTGGGCCTTGAGGTCCCCGAAGAAGGAGCCCTTCGCGCCGCCGAAGCCGAAGAAGGACATCGGCGCCGCGACCCCGATGTTGACGCCGGCCATGCTGGCCTCGACCCGGTAGCGGAAGTCGCGCGCGTGCTTGCCGCTGCTGGTGAAGATCGAGCTGGCGTTGGCGAGCGGGTGCCGGCGCGGGTACTCGAGCGCCTGGTCGAGGTCCTCCGCCGGCATGATGCACAGCACGGGCCCGAAGATCTCCTCGCGCCCGACCTTCATCTCGGGCGAGACCTTGTCGAAGAGCGTGGGGCCCAGGAAGTAGCCGCCGTCCTCGCCCTCTACGCCGCGGCCGTCGACGACGAGCTCGGCGCCCTCGGCGACGCCCTGGTCGATGTACACGGCGACGCGCTCCCTGTGGCCCTTCGAGATCAGCGGGCCCATCGTCACGCCCTCGCGCGCGCCGTCGCCCACCTTGACTCGCGCCGCGCGCTCGATCAGGCCCGCGCGGACCGCGGCATGGCAGTCGCCCACGGGCACGACGACGCTGGCCGCGAGGCAGCGCTCGCCCGCGCAGCCGTAGGCGGACTCCGCCACCGCGTCGAGCGCTCGCTCCATGTCCGCGTCCGGCATCACGATGATGAAGTTCTTCGCGCCGCCGAGGGCCTGCACGCGCTTGCCGTGCGCGGCCGCGGTCTTGTAGACGTGCTCGGCGACGGGGCTCGAGCCGACGAACGACACGCCCCGGATCAGCGGGTGGGCGAGGATCGCGTCGGCGCACTCGCGCCCGCCCTGCACCAAGTTGAGCACGCCCCGGGGGAAGCCGGCCTCATCGATCAGCTCGAAGACGAGCTTCTGGCTGAAGGGCACCTGCTCCGACGGCTTGCAGACGTAGGTGTTCCCGCAGGCGACGGCGAAGGGGTAGAACCACATCGGCACCATGGCCGGGAAGTTGAACGGGGCGATGCAGGCGAACACGCCCAGCGGCTGGCGGACCGACTCGCAGTCGATGCCCTGCGCGATGTCCTCGAGGGCCTGGCCCATCAAGAGCGAGGGCGCGCCCGTCGCGACCTCCACCATCTGGATGCCGCGCCGGACGCTGCCGCGCGACTCGGCGAGCGTCTTGCCGTTCTCGCGCGTCACCGTGGCCGCGAGCTCCTCGGCGTGCTTCTCGAGCAGGAACTTGAGCTCGTAGAGGTACTGGACGCGCTCCTCGACCGGCACGCGGCGCCAGGTCGCGAACGCCTCGTGCGCCGCGCGCGCCGCGGCGTCGACCTCGTCGGCGCTCGCGAGCGGCGTCTCGCCGATCACCTCGCCGGTCGCCGGGTTGCGGACGAGGTGCACCTCGCGCGCGCGCGAGTCGACCCACTGTCCCGCGATGTAGTTCTGCAGGCGCTCGACCGCCATGGAGTCCTCCTTGCCGCGCTGGGCGAGCTCCAGGGACGAAGCGCGAGAACGACGCGGCGAAGGAGCGGATCGTAGCGCCCTTCAGGGGAGCGGACAACCGGCCCGCGTCAGTCGCAAGCGCACTCGCCCGCGCGCCGGCGCCAGTCGACCACGTGTCCGGCGCGGTCGAAGTCGACGCGACAGCAGGCCGACAAGAGCTCGCGCAGCTTGGCGCGGGCGCGCTGCACGCGGGACTTCGCGGCGCTGGTCGAGATGGAGAGGCGCGCGGCGAGCTCGGTCTGCGCCAGGCCGGCGAGGTCGACGAGCTCCAGCACCTCGCGGTCCGCCGCCGGGAGCCGGGCGAGGAAGCCGGGGAGCCAGCCGGCGACCTCGAGCGTCAGCTCGCGCGGATCGTCCTCCTCCGCGGCCGGCTCGACCTGCTGTGCCGGCGCGGCCCGCGGGCCGCGCAGGTGATCGACCAGCACGCTGCGCGCGATGCTCTGGACCCAGGGTCCGACGCGCTCCGCGCCCCGCAGCTGGGGGAGGTGCTGGTGGATGCGCAGGAAGCACTCCTGGACCAGCTCGTCCACGTCGCCCGCCGGGGCGCGGCGCGCGAACCACGACCGCAGGCGCCCGGAGAACTCCGTCCAGAGCGCCTGGGTCGCGAGAGGTTCGGCGGGAGAGCCCGACATCGGCCCGAGTCTACGCGCAGCAGGCCGTGCCTGCACCGGGTCCGTCGCGCTCGGCGGACTCGGCGAGCACCGTGAACACCTCCCACTCGTTGCCGTCGGGGTCGCTGACCCACAGCTTGGCCTGCTTGGCGTAGCAGCAGGTGACGTCGGGCTCGTCGCGCACCTCGAGCCCGGCGGCCACGAGCCGCGCGCGGGCCGCGGCGACGTCCGCGGGGCCCGGGACCTCGATCCCGAGGTGCGAGAGCGCGCCCCCGCGGGCGATCGGCCGCGCGCTCTGGAGCATGGAGAAGTTGAGGGCCGGCGACTCGGGCTCGAACTTGGCGTAGTCGTGGCGCAGGCGCGTCGGCTCGCTGCCGAAGAGGCGCGTGTAGAAGTCGACCGAGCGCGTGACGTCGCTCACGTTCAGGGAGAGGTGCGGGCGGGTGGTTCGCGAAAGGGTGTTCGTGTTCATCTCGTTCGGTTCCTCGGGTTTGCGCCGCGAGAGACGGAGCGCGCGCCGGAAGGACGCGTCCTTTTCGCACTTTTTCCTGGTCTCCTGCCTTCCCGAGCGGCTTTTTCGGGGCGCGTGTCCGTCCTGCGCCGCTGCCTTCCGTACGTCGCCGCGCTCGTGGCCGCGGGGGCCGTCTACCTGGCGGCCTTCGAGGGCTACGACCACTTCTCGCGCTCGATCGACTTCAACCGCGGCCCGTTCGAGGACTTCACGGGCCCCTACTACCGGATGGGGCAGCGGGTCTTCGAGGACCCCCGGCCCGCGCCCGGCTTCCTCTACTCGCCGGCCTTCGCGATCGCGATGGGCCTCCTGGTCGAGGCCCAGGGTCGCGCGAGCGTGTGGACCTGGCTGGCGCTCGAGGTCGCGAGCAGCCTCCTCGTCGTCCTGCTCCCGCTCGCCCTCGTGCGTCTTCCCGCGGCCGGCTGGCGCGCTCTCTACCTCGCCGTGGCGCTGCTCTCCTTCCCGCTGGTGCACAACTTCCACTGGGGCCAGGTCAGCGTGGCGATCGTCGCGCTGCTGCTCGCCGCGATCCTCGCGCTCGACCGCGGCAGGCCGCTCGTCGCCGGCGCCCTTTTCGGCGCGGCCGTCGCGACCAAGTTCCACCCGCTCGTCTTCCTCGCCGCGCTCGCCGTCCAGCGGCACTGGCGCGCGCTGCGCTGGAGCGCGAGGTGGATCGTCCTCCTGCTCGCGGGCGTGCCGCTCGTGGTCCTGGGCTGGCCGGCGACGCTCGAGTTCTACCGGCGCATCGCGGACGCCCTGGCGCACGCCTCGGCGACGCCCGAGCTCTGGGGCGAGGCGCCGGGCAAGCAGACCTTCGCCGACGTCGCCGGCCGATGGATCGGGGGGGGGATCGGGGGAGGGATCGAGGCGGAGGCGTGGAAGCCGGCGCTGCGCTGGGTCGGGATCGCGTGGACCGCGGCGCACCTCTTCTGGTTGCGCTTCCTCCAGGACCAAGGCCGGACCGAATCGGTCGAGACGTTCGCGCTCGTGTTCCTGAGCACGCCCCTGTGGTGCAGCCCGTCGTGGCCGCACTACTTCGCGTACCTGCCGTTCTGCCAGCTGGTGCTCTTCGCGCGCGCCCTGGCCCGCGCGCCGGGCGCGCGCCGGACGGTGGCGCTCGCGGCGATCCTCGCGTCGGTGCTCCTCGCGAGCCTGCCGGTCTTCCTGTGGGTGGGAGACCCGGCGCGCTACGGCGCGCTGGGGCTGCTCTTCGCCGCCCACCTCGCGCTGCTCGGCGCCTTCTACGCGCTCTTCGCGCCGGGCTTCCTGGCGATCGCGACCAGGCTCAGGCCGAAGGGCGGCGGAACGAGGCGCTCGACGCGCTCGAGCCACGGGATGAGCCGGTCGTAGAAGCCGAGCTTCGAGCCGTCGATCGAGGTCGAGAAGCTGCCCGTCTTCTTCTTGAGCACGCGGCCCTTCAGGAAGTAGGGCACGGTGGCGGCCATGTTCATGTGCCGCAGCCGCTCCACCTCGAAGCCGGCCGCCGCGAGCTTGCGACCGAGCTCGCGCCTGGCGTAGCGCCGGTAGTGCAGCGAGGCCTCGTCCAGCGTCCCGTAGAGGAAGGGGTGCGCGGGGACCTTCGCGCACAGCCGCCCGCCCGGCCGCAGCACCGCGAAGTACGTCGCGAGCGCCCGCGCGTCGTCGTCGAGGTGCTCGAGCACGTCGAGCGTGACGATCGTGTCGAGCTCGAGCCCGGCGAACGCGAGCGCCTCCTGGCGCGTGAGGTCGCAGAACTCGACGCGCACGTCCGCGCGCCCCGCGAAGCGCTCGCGCAGGGCCGCGAGGTTGTGCTCGGTGAACTCCGTCGCGAGCAGGAAGTCCGCCTCCTCGGCGAGCAGCGCGCTCACGCTCCCGATCCCGGCGCCCGCGTCCCAAACCCGGCGCCCGATCGCGCCCCGGAAGTTGTTGAGGATCCAGCGGTAGTAGCTGCCCATCCGCGCCAGGCGCTCCTGGGCGTCGAAATGCCTGGCCTCCAAGTCGGGCGTGAGCTCCATGGTCGGGAGAGTAGGGTAGGGGACGCCGTACGTCCTCCCTACCTTACCCGCACCCGATGCCACCCCGGCACGCGGTGCAAGTTCACGACGCGCAGATCCCGCGGCGCCTCTCCACACTCGATCGTGCGGTCGTTGAAGCCCGGCTCCAGATCGACGCGCCGCGCCTGCGTGCCGCTTTCGACCGTCCACTCGAGGTCGAGGGGCAGATGGAAGCCCTCGCCGCTCTCGACGAAGTTGTCGACGTCGACTTGCACTCCGGTCTCCGTGGCGACGATGTCGCCGTCCAGCGCCGGCAGACCGCAGCCGTAGACCCATTCGTCGAAGAAGCGCTCCCAGCTCTCGCCCGTGCGCTCCTCGAGGACGGCGACGAGGTCGCGCGTGGTCGCGTGGCCGTGCCGGTGGCGCTCGTGGAACGTGCGCAGCACTTCCCACCAGCGGCCGTCGTCGTCGATGCAGTGGCGCAGGAGGTTGAGCACCGCGGCGCCCTTGTAATGGTGGGCGGTCGAGTAGGCGCTCGCCGCTCTCGTGCCCGGGTCGGCCGCGAGGCGGCTGTTCTTGGGGATCAGCTGCGCCAGGTCGTGGAAGTAGCGGTCGGCCAGCTCGCGGCTCGACACGTCCTCGAGGTACACCCCGGCGGAGTACGAGGCGAGGCCCTCGAGCAGCCACATGTCCGACCAGTCGGAGACGGAGACCGAGTTGCCCCACCATTCGTGCGCGAACTCGTGCACGAGCACGTGGTCGAAGTAGCGGTTGAGGAAGCGTCGCGGGTCGGGGAGCCCGCGGCTCTGGCGCCACGTCGGATACGTCGAGCCGTAGCCGACGGCCGTCGCGTGGCCCATTCCGAAGTAGTCGACGTCGACGATCCCCACCTTGGACTTCGGGAAGGGGAACGGGCCGAAGCGCCGCGAGTAGACGTCGAGGATCTTCTCGACCTCCGCGAACTGCACCTGTGCCGCCTCGCGGTTCTGGGGCAGGACGTAGGCGACGAAAGGCACCTCGCCGGCGACCCCCGGGATCGAGATCTGGCGCGCGAGCGGCACGAAGGGACCCACGTGCAGCGCGACCGCGTACGTCGTGATCGGGTACGGATGGCTCCAGTGGAACGTGGTCCAGCGCCGCGCGCCCTCGTCCTCGGTCCGCGCGGACCGCGGCGGCTTCGTCGCCGCTGCGGAGCCCAGGAGGCGCCCGTTGGAGACGCCGATCAAGCCCTCTGGAACGGTCAGGTCGACCCGCAGCTCGTCGGCCTTGTCCTCCGGATGGAACACGGACGCCTTGCACGGCCACCACTCGTGCGCTCCCCAGAGGAAGCTGAAGGTGTTCACCCACGGCAGGCCGTCCTCGGTCTCTTCCCAGTGCACGCCGAAGAGCCGCTTGTGCACGCGCGGCTCGACGGCGTAGGTCACGACGAGCGTGACGACCTCGTCGCGCTCGGCGGCATCGGGCAGCCGGCAGACGAGTCGGTCGCCCTCGTGGAGGAAGTCGATCTCCGCGCCGTGCGAGGCGCGGCCCGGCGCGGGCTCGTACGCGTGCCGGACGCGCTCGACGCGGGCGCCCTGCACGAGGTCCAGCACGAGCGCGTCGAGCCGCTCGGCGGTGACGCGCGCGCGCGTCGCGACGTCGCCCGAGATCGTACGCCGGCCCGGGTCCACCCGCAGGTCGAGCCGGTAGGCGAGGACGTCGTACGCATCGCGCGGATCGTCCGGAGGCCCGGCCTGGAGCAGGGCGAGAAGGATGGGGAGCACGGCGGAAAGGGGGAGCATCCGGCCGCCACGGGCGGCGCTCGAGGTCACTATGACAGATCCCGCGCCTGCGCTTGCCGCCTGACACGAAAGTTACCGCTGCGCAGCGCTCATCTCTAGCCCGGACCATCGGCCGCAAAGCCGCAATCCGGCGGCATCTGCGACGTCTGGCGCGAAGGCTCATGAACAGTCGGGGCTAGCGCTGCTCGAGCTCGCGGTAGAACGCCGCGAGCCGCGAGCGGCCCATCCCCTGTAGGACCTGGCTCAGGGTCGAGAAGTCGCGCCGGATGCGGCGCAGCCAGCGCCCGCCGCTCAACGCCATCAAGCTGCGGCCGCCCTCGCCGGCGAGCCGCGCGTCTTCGAGGATCTCGTCGAGGTCGAGGCCGCCCGAGTAGAGGACGAGCAGCCGGCCCTCGCCGTCGAGCAGCCACGCGGCCGGCAGTGGCTCTCCGCGCGCGTGGCCGAGCACCGCGACCGCGAACACGCTCAGCGCCTGGTCCAGGCCGGCGTCCACGAAGCCCGCGCCGGTCGCGAGCCCGTACTCCTCGACGCGCGCGCGCGCCTCGTCGCGCCCGCGCGGGCCGTCGACGTCGAGCGCGACCAGCGCGAGGCCCACGGCGTCGAGCTCGGCGCGCCGCTCGCGCAGACGCTCGAGGTCGCGGCGGCAGGCTGCGGACGCGGCCGACCAGAAGACCAGGAGCACCGGGGCGCCGGCGAGGTCCTGGACGGTGCGCCGCTCCCCCGCGTAGCTCGGCAGCTCGAGCGGGCCGAGCGGGAGCCGCGCCGCGAGCACCTTGCGCCGGACGCCGCGCGGATCGGCCGCGAGCGGCCGCGTGTCGGCCGCGCGCGCCTTGCGCAGCTCGACCACGGCCGGCGCGCCCGCGCCCTGCACGATCCTGTAGCGCCGGTCGACGGCCAGGTCCTCGAAGCGCTCGCTCGAGCCGTCGGGCCAGCGCACGGCGAGGCCGAGGGGCGCCGCCGCTTCGCCCAGGCCGAAGAACAGCGTGCTCGCCGACTGGGCCAGGTACCCTTCCCCGGCGTACACCGTCTTCGTCCGCTCGCGTCCCCCCGCAGCCACCGTCACGCGCGCCCCGATCGCGTCGGCATGCGAGCGCGTCCCGACGAGGTCGACGCGCACGAAGTGCCCGGGTCCCTCGAGCTCGTTGCGCAGGAGCCGCAGCCTCGGGGCCGTGCGGTTCTTGACCAGGAGGTCGAGGCGCCCGTCGCCGTCCCAGTCGACGCGCGCCAGGGCGCGCGCGTCGTCGAGGAAACCCGCGCCGCTGGCGAGCGAGACGTCGGCGAAGCGGCCGTCCCCGAGGTTCAGGAACAGGGCGTTGCGCTCGCCGCCGCTCCAGGAGTACCCCTGGCGCAGCACCATGTGCTCGATGGCGCGCCAGGCGCGCTCGTACGAGGCCTTGGGCGTCGCGTCCGGCGGCGAGTCGCCGGACACGCGGCGCCAGTAGAAGCTCGACACGTCCGGGCCGCTGCCCGTGACGAACCCGTTGGGCACGTAGAGGTCCTCGAAGCCGTCGTCGTCGAAGTCGGCGAAGAGCGCGCCCCAGGCCCAGCCCGCCGGCCCGACGCCGGCGCGCTCGGTGACGTCCTCGAAGCGGCCGTCGGGCAGGCCGCGCAGGAGCGTGTTGCCGCGCGCGTGGTGGCGATAGGCGGCGTGCAGCTCGGGGTGCTCGGGCATGAAGCGCTCGGCGATACCGACGACGCGCAGGCCCGCGGCGGAGAACATGTTGCTGACGTACAGGTCGAGCCGGCCGTCGAGGTCGAAGTCAGCGCACGTCGCGCCCATGCTGGCCGCCCGGTCGTCGAGGCCGAGCGCCGCCGACACCTCCTCGAACCGTCCGCCCGCGTTGCGGTAGCACGTGTTGCGCCCGAAGTCGTTGGTGACGTAGAGGTCGAGGTCGCCGTCGCCGTCCAGGTCCTCCCATAGTGCGGACAGGCTGTAGCGGTCGTTGGCTGCGTCGAAGCCGGCCGCGGCCGTCGCGTCGACGAAGCGCCGGCCGCCCTCGTTCCTCCAGTAGACGTTGGTCGCGCCGTTGCGCGCGTCGTGGTACGGAAGCGGTACGCTTCCCATGAGGCCGTTCTGGACGTAGCGGCACGCGAAGACGTCGAGGTCGCCGTCGCCGTCGGGGTCGGCGGCGCTGATCGAGAAGACCTCCTCGATGCTCGGGCCGTCGAGGCGCGTGAGGTCGCCGAAGTGCGCGGAACCGTCGCCCCAGGCGAGCACGACGTCGGCGCCCGTCGCGATCGCGAGGTCGCGCGATCCGTCGCCGTCGAAGTCGGCGATGAGCGCGCTGCGGCTCGGGTCGAGGAAGTCGACGCCTGCCTCGGCGCTGCGCTCGACGGCCGTCCCGTCGGGCCGCTGCAGAAAGAGTCGGTTGGGCAGCCCGCCCTGCTGGCAGACGTACACGTCCTCGAGGCCGTCGCCGTCGACGTCGCCCACGGCGATCCCGTGCGAGCCCAGGATCGCGGCGCCCGCGAGGACGTCCATGCGCTCGTGGTAGTCGTCGACACCGAGCAGGAGCTCGCGCTCGAACCAGCGCTGGTGCCCGGGGCCGCCGCCGGGACCGCCATCGCGGGCGCCCGCGAACGCGTGCCGCGTCCAGTCGGAGAAGAAGGGGCGCTCGACGCGCACGCGCACGTGCTCGAGCACCTCGATCGACGTCACGGCGAGGTCGGCCGCGGCGAGGCCCACTCGCCAGCGCAGGTTCGACTGGACGCGCCCGGAACCCTCGCTCCCGAGCGCGCGGATGCGCAGCTCGAGCGCGGCGGCGCCCGCCTCGTCGAGCTCGACGTGGACGACCTGCAGCTCGACCTCGCCCGGACGGCCCGCCGCCTCCGCCAGCGCGGCCGCGAGCTCGGGCAGCGCCTGCGCGCCGCGGCGCTCGCCCGCCGGGCTGCGCGCTTCCTGCACGGCGATGGGGCCAGCGCGCACCGCGGAGAGCTCGGGCGCGAGCGCGGTCGTCGCGAAGCCCTCGGCCAGGAGGCCGCGTACGCCCTCGGGGCCTTCGGACACCTCGCCCGCGAGGAGCGCGCGGACGAGCGCCTCGAGCACGGGTTGCGCGCGCAGGGCCAGCACCTCGCTCGGCCAGCCGTCGGCCTCTGGGTCGAAGTAGCGCTGGACCGCGAGCACCGCCTCCGGCACGGCCGGCGGGGTGTCGTCGAAGAGCGTGACCTCGTCCGCACCGACCGAGGCCGCGTCCGGCTCTGCGGCGGGTGCGTGCCCGGGCGCGCCGCGCTCCTCCCCGCACGCGCCGAGCGCGAGGAGGGCGCCCAGGAACGCGGCTCTCGCCACCGGATCACCGAGACGCGGCACTACGCACCGTCGAGCGCGGCGTGGCCGACGGGCGCGGCGTGGCCGACGGGCGCGAGCCGCTCGTCCGCCGACCAGACGACGTTGTAGAGCGTGTCGCGCTCGACAGGCACGCGCCCGGCGTCGAGGATCCACTGCACGAGCTCCTCGCGCGCGACCTCCTGCGGCGTCGTCGCGCCCGCGTCGTGGTAGATGTGCTCCTCGACCACCGTGCCGTCGACGTCGTCGGCGCCGAACGACAGCGCGAGCTGGGCGATCGGGATGCCGAGCATGATCCAGTACGCCTTGACGTGCGGGACGTTGTCGAGCATCAACCGTCCGACGGCGATCTCGCGCAGCTCGTCGATCGCGGTCGGGCCGGGCAGGTGCGACCACTCGGTGTTCGCTGGGTGGAAGGAGAGTGCGATGTAGGTCTGGAAGCCGCCGGTATCGTCTTGGAGGAGGCGCAGGCGGTCGAGGTGGTCGACGCGCTCCCGCGCGGTCTCGATGTGGCCGTGCAGCATCGTGCAGTTCGAGCGCAGGCCCGCCTCGTGGACGCAGCGCGCGATCTCGAGCCACTCCTCGCCGGTGTTCTTGAGGTGGTAGCCCGCGCGGTGCACGCGCTCCGAGAAGACCTCGGCGCCGCCCCCCGGGATCGAGCCGAGCCCGGCCTCGATCAGCTCGGGCAGGACCTCCGCGAGCGGCTTCCTCGCGCAGCGCGCGATCTGCTGCAGCTCGACCATCGTGAACGCCTTGACGTGGATCCCGGGCCGCGCCGCCTTCACCGCGCGCAGGAGGTCGAGGTAGTAGGAGTAGGGCAGCTTGGGGTAGATCCCCGCGACCATGTGCACCTCGGTCACGGGCTGGTGCGCCTGCGCGCGGACCTTCTGCGCGGCCTCCTCGGGCGAGAGGACGTACGCGCCGTCCTGCCCCGGCAGGCGCTGGAAGGCGCAGAAGCGGCACAGCTTGTTGCAGATGTTCGTGTAGTTGACGTGCTGGTTGACGTTGAAGTAGGCGCGGTCGCCGTGCAGCTCCTCGCGCACGTGGTTCGCCAGCGCGCCGACCGCGTGGACGTCCGCGGCGTACAGCGCGACGCCGTCGTCGAAGGACAGGCGCTCGCGGGCCAGGACCTTCTCGGCGATGCTCCCGATGCCCGCCGCGCGCGCGAGCGCCAGCAGCTCGGCCGCCCGTCCGTCGCCCGCGGTCACGCGCGGGCCCCCGCGGCGCGGTGCGTCGCCGCCTCCTCGCGGCTCAGCGGCCCGCGCTCGCCCGTGTGCCGCTCGTCGACGATGCCGTACCAGCTGTTGCGCCGCCGCGGCACGAAGCCGGCGCCCTCGATCGCGCGCTCGATCGCGGAGATCGACTCCAAGTGGAAGCAGCCCGCCGCCGAGACGACGTTCTCCTCGAGCATCGTGCCGCCGAAGTCGTTGCAGCCGTAGCGCAGGGTGACCTGCGCCATCTTCAGCCCCTGCGTGACGAAGCTCGCCTGGACGTTGGCGAAGTTGTCGAGGAAGATGCGGCTCAACGCCTGCACCCGCAGGTACACCGCGGGCGTCGCCTTGCGTGGGTAGAGCGACTCCTCGGGCACGCCCTCGGGCTGCATCGTCCAGCACGCGAAGGCGGTGAAGCCGCCGGTCCGATCTTGGAGGTCGCGCAGCCGCGCGAGGTGCTCGACGCGCTCCGCCGGGGTCTCGACGTGGCCGAACATCATCGTCGCGCTGCTGCGCAGCCCGGCCTCGTGCACCTTGCGGTGGACGTCGAGCCACTCCTCGGTGCTCGTCTTCTTGGGGGCGATGATGCGCCGCACGCGCTCGACGAGGATCTCCGCGCCGGCGCCGGGAACGCTGCCCAGCCCGGCGGCCGCGAGGTCGGCGATGACGTCCTCGACCGGCCGCTTGTCGAGCTTCGCCAGGTGGTCGATCTCGGGCGCCGACAGCGCGTGCGGGTTGATGTCCCAGCGCGCGCGGATGTCCGCGAGCAGCTCGCACCAGAAGTCGGTCTTGAGGTAGGGGTGGTGCCCGCCCTGCATCAGGAGCTGCTGCCCGCCGAGGTCGACCGTCTCCTGGATCTTGGCGAAGAGCTCCTCGCGCGAGAGCACGTACGACTCGGGATCGCCCGGCCGGCGGTAGAACGCGCAGAAGCCGCAGTCGGTCACGCACACGTTCGTCGGGTTGACGTTGCGGTCGACGACGTAGGTCACGATCGGCTCCGGGTGCCAGCGCCAGCGCACCGCGTCGGCGAGGCGCCCCAGGAGCAGCAGGTCGGCGTGCTCGTGCAGCTCGAGGGCCTCCCCGGGAGTGATCCGCTCGCCCGCGAGGACCCGCTCCGCGACGCGGGCGAGGCTCGCGGGGCGCGCGCTGGCGCGGGGCGCGCGCCAGGTGGGGGCGGGGGCGGAGCCGGTGAGCACGGGGGGCATGATCGCTCGGAGTATAGGCCCGCAGGCGGGGTTTTCGAGGCGCGCGAGCTCGGCGGCGGCCGCCCTCGCGCAATCCTCCGGGATTGCGCTAGTATCCCGCGCTTCGCGCCGCGGGACGTTGCCGCCCCAGGTCGCCCCGCCGCCCCGCTCACCGACGAAACCGGAATGGCCAAGCCCGACTCCAGCTTCATGGACACCATCGTCTCCCTGTGCAAGCGCAGGGGGTTCGTCTTCCAGGCGTCGGAGATCTACGGCGGCGTCGGCAACACGTACGACTACGGCCCGCTGGGCGTCGAGCTGCTGCGGCGTGTCAAGGACGCGTGGTGGACGCGCGTGGTCACCGCCCGCGACGACGTCGTGGGCATCGACTCGGCGATCATCCAGCACCCCAAGGTCTGGGAGACCTCGGGGCACGTGTCGGGCTTCAGCGATCCGCTCGTAGACTGCAAGGTGTGCAAGGCGCGCTTCCGCGCGGACAAGCTCGGGGACTCGAGCTGCCCGGAGAAGCCCTCGAAGCGGGCCGGCGAAGGACCGCGCTGCGAGCTCACCGAGCCGCGCTCCTTCAACCTGATGTTCAAGACGAACGTCGGGCCCGTCGAGGACACGGCCTCGGTCGCCTACCTGCGGCCCGAGACGGCGCAGGGCATCTTCCTGAACTTCCGCAACGTTCTCGACTCGGCGCGCATGCGGCCGCCCTTCGGCATCGCCCAGATCGGCAAGTCGTTCCGCAACGAGATCACCCCCGGGAACTTCGTGTTCCGCACGCGCGAGTTCGAGCAGGCGGAGCTCGAGTACTTCGTGCCGCCCGAGGAGAACGACCGCTGGTACGAGCACTGGAAGAAGGAGCGCTTCGACTGGTACGTCGGGCTGGGCATCGACCCCGAGCGGCTGCGGATGCGCGACCACGGGCAGGACGAGCTCGCGCACTACGCCCGGGCCTGCGCGGATATCGAGTACGAGTATCCCTTCGGGTGGGGCGAGCTCGAGGGCATCGCCTGCCGCACCGACTACGACCTCAAGAAGCACTCCGAGGCCTCGGGCACCGACCTCGTCTTCTTCGACCAGGAGACGCGCGAGCACTACACCCCGTACGTCATCGAGCCGGCGGGCGGCATCAACCGCATGGCGCTCACCTTCCTGATCGACGCGTACGAGGAGGAGCAGCTCGAGAAGGAGAAGCGCACCGTGCTGCGCTTCCACCCCGAGATCGCGCCCACGACGGTGGCGGTCTTCCCGCTCGTCAAGAAGGAGGGCATGCCGGAGAAGGCGCACGAGCTCGAGAAGGAGCTGCGCCTCGCGCGCTTCTCGACCTTCTACGACGAGAAGGGCGCCATCGGCCGGCGCTACCGGCGCCAGGACGAGGTCGGCACGCCCTACTGCGTGACGATCGACGGCGATACGTTCGCCGACGACACCGTGACGGTGCGCGAGCGCGACTCGATGGAGCAGGAGCGCGTCCCGATGGCGGAGGTGCGCGCCTACCTCGAGAACGCGATGCGCGAGTGGCGGCGGCCGGAGCGGGCGCCCGTTTGACGCTGCGCTGACAGTCAGCCGAAGCGCCGCCGCAGCTCCGCCTTGCGCAGCTTCCCCGCCCCCGTGCGCGGAAGCTCGTCCAGGACGTCCACGCGGCGCGGGCACTTGAAGCCCGCGAGGCGCCGGCGGCAGAAGGCGATCAGGTCGGCGGCGGCCGGCGCGTCGCCGGCGCGCAGCACGACGGCCGCCTCGACGGCCTCGCCCCACTCGGGGTGCGGCACGCCGAAGGCGCCGGCCTCGAGCACGGCCGGGTGCTCGTGGAGCGCGTCCTGAGGACGGCCGCCGTCTTCACGGGCCTCTCCCAGTAGCCCGGCGAGACCGTCGGGCCGCGCGCGCGGATCTCGCCCACCGCCCGCTCGTCGGCCGCGACCGGGCGGCCCGCTTCGTCCACGACCTCGAGCTCGACGGCGGCGAACGGGCGCCCGGTCTTGCAGCGGTAGGCGTACGTGAGGCGCACGTCCCCGTCCACGAGGGCGGGGCGCGCGCCGAGCTCGGCGCGCGCGTGCGCGAGCAGGTCCCAGATCGTCTCGGGCGCCGTCGCCGTCTACCCGTCAGCGGAACGCGCGGACGACCGCCACGTCGACCGGGCTCGTGCCGGCCGCCGCGGCGGAGCGGAACCTCAGCGTGCCCTCATCGCCGTTCACGTCGTAGACGACCACCTCGTGGCCGGCCTCGTTGGCCGCGAAGAGGAAGCTGCCGCCGCCCGAGAACTCGATGTCGAACGGGTTCACCGGGTCGAGGTCCTGGTCGATGACGTCCCCGAGCGAGCCGTCGGGCTCGACGCGGAAGCTGTCCAGCCCGCCGTTGCGCGCGGGCCCGTTGCTGATCGCGACCAACGCGAAGCTGCCCTTGGGGTGGACGAGGACGTCGATCGGGCTGGTGCTGGTCGGCCGGTTCGCGATCGCCGCGAGGCTGCCGTCCGAGTTGCTCACCGTGAGCGCGCCGACGAGATCCCGGTCGGGGATCTCGACGTAGCAGTAGGCCCCCGAGCGGCTGAACGAGAAGCCCGAGTTGGCGCCGGCGAGGGGCAGCGTGAGCTCGCCTGGAGCGATCCCGCCGTCCGGCAGCAGGCGCAGCACGACCACCTCGTCCTGCAGCCCGACGTAGATGAAACGACCGCTCGGGCCGACCTGGACGGCGAGGATGTCGGACGCTATTGGTCGGGCGGCCCTGAAGTCCAGCTCGCCCGCCCGCGCCGCGTCGTGGTCGATCGTGTACACGAAGATCGCGGCCGGCTCGACCCCGGCGCCGCCGATGTCGTTGGCCCCGAACACCACGAAGCGACCCGACGGGTCGATCGCGAGGTCGACCGGCTTCCCGGCGAGCAGGTCCTGGGGTAGGGCAGAGGCGTCCAGCGATCCGTCGTCCTGGATCCGGAAGATGTTGATCGTGCGCGTGGTCTCCGCGGCCACGTACAGGTAGCGCCCGAAGGGGTCGACCTCCATGTCGACCGGCTTCTCGTCGGTGAAGACCGGCGCACCGATCTCCGCCAGGTCGCCCTGGTCGGGGTGGAACGCGTAGGCGCTGATCGAGCGGTCGCTCTGGCTCAGCGCGTAGGCGAACGGCGTGAACGGCGTCATCCGGCCGCTGCCCTCGACGAGCGCGAGCCGCGCGGGCCCGGAGCGCCCGCCGATGGAGCCCAGCCCATCCAGTTCGAAGGTCTCGGGGTCGATCGAGTAGCGCGCGACCTCGCCCGAGGCCTCGAGGCACACGAAGGCGTGCCGGCCCGCCGCGTCGATCGCGACGTGGCGCGGCTCTCCGTCCCGATCGATCGGCTGCAGCGCAGCGTCGAGCTCGCCCGTCGCGGGGTCCGCGGGAAAGAGCGCGATGCTGCCCGTGTCTCCCACGTTCGCGCTCGTCACGTAGACCATCGACCCGCCCGGGTGGACCGCGACGGACGAGGGCCCGCGGACCACTTGCTTCGTTCCCTCGACGGTCAGCGCGCCCGACTGCCGCTCGAGGGCGAACGTCGAGAGGAGGCGCAGGCCGAAGTTGTCGATCGTGGCGTAGAGGCGCTCGCCCGCGGTGTGGAAGGCGAGGTCGCTCGCCTCGCTCCCGCCGAGGCCCAGCGGGGCGGCGGCGGGAGCCAGCCCGCTCGCGTCGATCGAGAAGGCGACCAGCGCCGAAGTGGCGCCGTGGCTGGCGGCGACCAGGAACTTGCCCTCTGGATCGAGCGCGAGCCGCGCGGCAGCGGCCAGCGGCTGCGCGGTCCCGAGCTCGGTCAAGAGGCCGGTGGCCGCGTCGATCGTGAAGGCGTGCACCATGCCGTCCGCACCCGCGCTTCCCGTGCCGAACGCGGCGACGTAGGCGCGCTTGCCGTCGGGATCGATCCGCATCGACCGCGGCTGCACGACGTTCGCCGCGGTCGTCTCGGCCGACAGGTTCCCGGAGTCCCGGTCGAGCCGGAGCACGGCGATGGTGGCGGGACGTAGCGCATAGACGAAGACGCCGCCGGGGTGCACGACGACGTCCTCGAGCGCGTTCGTGACCGCCTGGTACCCGACGGGTGCCATGTCCGAGGTCTCGGGGTCGACCGTGTGCGTCGAGATGGTGGCGTCTCCGCGATGGGCCACGAGAGCCATGCGCGCGGCGGGCGAGATGTCGAACTCGACGTCGAACTCGAGGCTGCTCACCGCGTTGGTCGCGGTGACCTTGTACGCCTGCAGCCGCGCCGTCTCCGCCGGGGTTCCATGGATCGTGCCGTCCACCGGGTCGAGCTCGATCCCCGCGGGAAACGCCGGGTCGACCGTCCACTCGTCGACCTCGCCCACGATCGTCGGGCGGTTGGGCTCGATGGCGATGCCGAGCAGGTACCTGGTGGAAGCCGTCGGGTAGTCGAGGTCGGTCAAGGGCGGCGTCTGGACGCCGCCGCCGCTGCTGCTGCCGCCGCCGCCGCCGCCGCATGCAGCGAGCGCGAGCGCGAGGGCGAGGGCGAGGAAGGAAACTGGGAACCGTCGGGTCGTGATCACTGGAATAACCTCCTGGTGTCCCTTGGGAGCGCGCCCGGCGCTCGGCCGCGACGCACGGCTCCCCGGGGACATTCCTTTTCTATGCGCAACGCCCGGGCACTCAGCGACGGGCTCGCGGGGGAGGGGCGAGCACCGCGCGGCGTCTCGGGTCGGCTCGGGGCAACTCTCCCCGAGGCAACGACTACTTGGGGCCGGAGAGTCTATCCGAGTTGGCGGCCGGTGGAGAGCCGAGGCGGCCGGAATCCGATTTGGTAGGCGCGCGGAGCGCGCAACTCCGTTGAGGGAAGAGTCTTCCGGCCGAGCGCCGCCCGCGAGCACCGCCCGGAGCCGGATCAGAAGCCCGCGGCGTGCCCGTCCTTGCGCGATTCCGAGGCGCCGTAGTAGACGCCCTCCTGGGCGTCGGCGCGGATCGCCTGGTAGCCGCCGTAGATCCCCACCTCCCAGGTCACGTCGTGGCCGCGGCGCTCGAGCTCGCGCACGACCTCGTACGCGAAACCGCTCTCGAGGTGGACCGATCCGCCGTCGTGCATCACCTCCCCGGTCGGCTGCGAGGAGCCGGTGTGGACGATGCGCGGCGCGTCCCCGGCCTCCTGCAGGCCCATGCCGAAGTCGATCAGGTTCACGATGATCTGGACGTGCATCTGCGGCTGCGTCGCGCCGCCCATGACGCCGAAGCTCATCCAGGGCTTGCCGTCCTTGGTCACGAAGGCCGGGATGATCGTGTGGAAGGGGCGCTTTCGCGGCGCGTAGGTGTTGGCACGTCCCTCGTCGAGGTCGAAGAGCTCGCCGCGGTTCTGGAGGACGAAGCCGAGCCCGTCCGGGGTCATCCCCGAGCCCATGCCGCGGTAGTTGCTCTGGATGAGCGACACCATGTTGCCGGCCTCGTCCGCCGCCGTGAGGTACACGGTGTCGCCCTCTTCGAGTCCCGGGTTGCCGGGCGCGACGCTCTCGCGCGCCTCCTCGGGGTCGATCAGCGCCCGGCGCGCCGCGGCGTACTCGGCGGAGATCAGCGCGGCGACGGGGATCTCGTGGAAGGCGGGGTCGGCGTAGAAGCGCGCGCGGTCGGCGAAGGCGAGCTTCTTCGCCTCGACGAACGTGTGCACCCAGTCGGCGCTGCCGAAGCCCATCGCGGCGACGTCGTAGCCGGCGAGGATCTGCAGCATCTGCAGCGCGGCGATGCCCTGGCCGTTGGGCGGCAGCTCCCACACGTCGTAGCCGCGGTAGCTCACCGACACCGGCTCGACCCACTCCGAGTCGTGGCGCGCGAGGTCGTCATAGGCGAGGAAGCCGCCGTTGCGCTCCATGTACGCGGCGATCGTGCGCGCGACCTCGCCTCCGTAGAACGCGTCGCGCCCGCCGCGCGCGATCTGCTCGAGGGTGTCGGCGAGGCCGGGGTTCGCGAAGACCTCGCCCTTGCGCGGCGCGCGGCCGCGCGGCATGAAGGTCTCCCGGAACCCCGGGAACTCCGCGAGCTTCTTCGCGTTCGTCGCCCAGTAGTGCGCGACCACCTCGCTGACCGGGAAGCCCTCCCGGGCGTACGCGATCGTCGAGGCGAGGACCTCCGCCATCGGGAGGCGCCCGAACTTCGCGTGCAGCTCGAACCAGCCGTCGACGCACCCGGGCACCGAGACCGGCAGCGGGCCGCGCTCGGGGACGCGCTCGAGCCCGCGCCGGCGGAGCTCCTCCAGGGTCAGCGAAGCCGGTGAACGGCCGCTCGCGTTGAGACCGAAGAGCTTCCCGCTCTCGGCGTCCCACACGATCGCGAAGAGGTCCCCGCCGATGCCGCTGCCCGTCGGCTCGGTCAGGCACAGCATCGCGTTGGCGGCGATCGCCGCGTCGACGGCGCTGCCGCCCTTCTTCAAGACGTCGAGCGCGACGCCGGTCGCGAGGGGCTGGCTGGTCGCCACCATTCCGTGGCGCGCGATCACCTCCGAGCGGGTGGCGAAGTTGCGTCCGGTGATGCGGTCCATCGGGGAGCTCGCGGCGAGGTGCGCGGTCGTGCCGAGCGCGCTCAGAACGAGAACGGTGGGGAACATGGGAATCCTCCTGGCTCGAAGCGCGCCGACGATACGGGCTCGCTCGCGGTCTGACCAGCGACCCGCAACCACGCGAACCGAACGGGCCCCGAGAAGAGGGCGGGCGCCCTTCCCGGCCGGAAGGGCGCCCGCCCGAAGGGGGCCGACTGGGGACCTCAGGGCTGGACGGCCGGGCGCACGAAGCGCGTCGTGAAGGCGATCCCGCGCGGGGCGATGCCCGACGGCACCTGGTGCGTGTGCTCGAGCTCGCCGGTGTCGCCGTCGATCTCGAACACGGACACGTCGTTGCCACCCTGGTTCGAGACGTACAGGAAGCGCCCGCTCGGCTCGACCACGACCTCGCGTGGGTTGAGGCCGGTACCGAAGTACTGCCTCTCGTCGCTCAGCCACGCCTCGTCGAGCAGGTACGACGACACGCGGCCGGGGTCCGTGGTCGTGCCGTTGATCGCCGCGAAGGCGAAGCGGCCGGTCGGATGGATGGCGATCGACGTGGGACGGTCCTTCGCGGCGCGGCCCGGCGGCCTGGGCGTCAGGCGGCCGTCGTGCGGGTCGATGTCGTAGGGGACGAGGTGGTCGGCGTTCATCAGCGCCGCGAACGCGCGGTCGCCGCCCGGGGTGAAGCGCACCTTGAGCGGGTTCCCCGGTCCGGTGGCCGTGTGCGTCGAGCCGACGAAACGGCCGTCCTCGATCAGGAAGCGCGTGATGTCGTCCGACTGGGCGTTCGTGACGTACACGAACCGTCCGGTGGGATCGACCGAGACCGAGTACGGGTTGTCCCCGGCCGGGCGCGAGTCGATCAGGGTCAGGACCCCGGAGGTCGGGTCGATCTCGTAGGCGTGGACGAGATCGTCGTCGCGCATCGCCACGAAGAGGTAGCGGCCCGACGGGTCGACGTCGAGGCCGCGCGGCCGCCCGGGAAGCAGCGTCGGAGGGCCGTTCCTCGAGAGCAGGCCGGTGGTCGGGTCGACCGTGAGCGAGAGCACGAGGAGCCCCGTCGTGTCGGCCGAGAAGACGAAGCGGCCGAGCGGGTCGGCGACGACCTCGCGCGGCGAGTGGCCCACGATGACGGGCGGACCCGATTCGTCGAGGCTGCCGTCGGAGTCGCTGACCGTGTAGGTGGTCAGGTCCTGAGAGCCCTCGTTCGCGACGTACATGTAGCGCGCCTCCTGGACGAGCGGAGCCGGCCCGATACCGATGGCTATCGAGGCGGGCTCGCCGCGCGTGCGGAGGCGGCCGACGGAGGCGAGGGCCCCCGTGTCCGCGTCGACGTGGAACATCGCCACCTCGTTCGCGGCGCGGCAGAGGACGTAGGCGTACTGGCCGGACGCGTCGAAGCAGATCGACGTCGGCTCGACGCCGATCGGCGTCGTCGCCGCGCGCGTGATCGAGCCCGTCGCCCCGTCGAGCAGGTAGGCCGAGACGCTCGCATCGGGTTGGTTCGTCGCGAAGACGAGGCGGCCGGCCGGGTGCGCGGCGAGGTCGGAGGGCGTGCCCTCCGTCGGCCCTTCCGCAACCTCGCCCAGCGTCCCGGCCACCCGATCCAGCTGGAAGGTACCCACGCGCTCGCGGTCCTCGAAGAGCACGCAGAAGGTGTCGCTCTCGGGGCTGGCCACGATGCGCGTCGGGACGCCGGTGACGATCCGCGGGGACCCGTGGGCGACGAGCTCGCCGGTCGACAGCACGCGGAACACCGAGATCGAGCTCGAGCCGCGGTTGGCCACGAACGCGTACTCGCCGGAACGCGAGAGCGCGATCGACGAGGGCAGGAATTCGGTGGCGAGCGGCGCGCCGAGGGCGGTCAGGGTCGCCGCCGACTCGTCGAGGCCGAAGGCCGCGACGGTCCCACCCGTCTGGCTCGTGACGTAGAGGAAGCCGCCCGCGGCGTCGAGCGCCATGTCGTACGGCCCCTCGTCCAAGGCCTGCGCATCGCGTCCCTGGAGCCGGCAATCGGCCTCCGAGACCTCGTACAGCGTCACGCGCGACGGGGTCGGTGCGCGACCCTCGCTGGCGACGAAGACGAAGCGCCCTCCTGGGTGGACGAGCACCTGGGCGGGTCGCTCGTCGCCGGCCGTCGTGGGCTGGTAGCCGTTGTAGCGCAGCTCGCCGGTCGCCGCGTCGATCGTGAGATCGAGCAGCGTGTCGTCCTCCGGATGCGCGACGAAGGCGACGTTGGGCGGAGGGGCGACGCCGAGGCGCAGCCGCGCCTGCGTGCTCCCGACGAAGTTCCCGGCCGTGACGGTGTAGTCGGTGAGCGGCGCGAGCTCGAGCGGCGTGCCGCCGATCGTGCCGGTCGCCGGGTCGAAGACGAGGCCGTCCGGCGGCGCGGGCTCGATCGTCCACGTGTCGACGCGTCCGATCACCGTCGGCGCGTTGGGCGGGGCGTCGACCCCGAGGACGTAGAACGCCACCTCCGCCGGGTAGTCGAGCCCCTGCGGCGCGGTGGCCGGCGATCCTGCGCCGCCTCCGCCACAGCTGGCGGTGGCGAGGATGCCCGATAGCGATGCGATCAGCGTGCGAGTGCGGTTCATTCGAGTTCCCTCTTGGGCGGGCGTTTCCTCGGCTCCGTGGCGAGCTTGCCGGTGAGTCGGAGCTGGAGCCCTCCCGGACGAAGCGTATCCCGCCCACGCGGCCGGGCTTGGATTCCGTGGCGGGCGTGTGAAGATGGTCCCACCGGGACCCGGAAACGGTTTCCACCCGGGCCATGGGGCGCGAGCGAGTGGTCGAGAACGAAGGCACCGAGGACGAGGTCATCGAGGTGGAGGTCGAGCGGCTGCCGCCCTCGGACGAGGGCGCTCCGCCCGCGCCGAGCCCGGGCCGGCGCGTGTGGCGCGCGGTCCGGCCCGTGCTCGCCGGCGCCTTCATCGACGCCGTCGACTTCGCGACGTTGCCCTCGCCCGCGGGCTTTCTGATCGGGTTCCTGGCGGGCGCCTGGCTGGCGAGCCAGATGCGCGTCACGCGCTCGACCGGGTTCCTCGTGGCGCTGGCTACGGCCGTCTACTGCGTCCTGCCCTTCACGCGCCTGCTCCCCGTCGCCACCTTGCTGGGAGTCCTCGGCCGGATCAAGCTGGCGGACTCCGACGACCCCGTCCCCTGACCTCTTCCGAGCCCTCCCATGAAGCTGCTGAAGCTGCGCACGCTGACCTTGCCCTTCGTCCTCGCCGCCGTCCTCAGCCCCCTCGCCTGGAGCGCGCTGCGCTCCTCGCGCGCCGCGGCCCCCGCCTGGGAGTACAAGGCGGTCGGCTTCGCCGATCGCCACGCCGATGCCCTCGGCTCCCTGGTGCAGGCCTTGACCGGCGAGGAGGCCTCGGGCGAGGAGGGCCTGCTCGACAAAGCGATGACGGTCGAGGATCGCCTGACCCAGCAGATGGAGGACATGCTCAACACCTACGGCGCCGAAGGCTGGGAGCTGGTCCACGTCGGGCCGCACCGCATGGTGTTCAAGCGGCGAGCGGAGTGAGCTTTCCACCGGCTTCGCAGTCTTCCAGTCTTCCCGGATATCGTGGCCGACGCCGAGGGAGCGCAGCGCCGTGGCGACGAGCCGCTCGAGGGCCGGCCAGGGCGCGCTCGACCAGCGCCCAGGCCTCGAGCGGTCCGCCGCGCAGGCCGCTGCCGGCGAGCGCGTCGTAGGCCTCCTCCGCATCGGACGGGCCGCCCAGCGGCGCCCATGCTAGCCGCCTCGCCCGGCCGGCTCGCGCCGCGAGCGCGGGCCGAGCGCGCCGCCGCTCCCGTTTCCTCGCGAAACCCCTGGGCAGACGCTCGCGCGGGCGGTCTCGTTCGCGCCGCCATGCGAAGACGGGCAGGCGTCGCCGGCGGCCGTCCTCGAGACCTGCCCGCGGGAGATTCGAACGATGCACTCGATCCTTCATCTGATCACGTGGTTCGCCGGGCTCGGCCCGGCGGCCTTCCCCATCCCGCAGAGCGGCGAGCGCACGCCGGCGGGGGCGCGCGTCGAGGAGGCGCGCGCCGAGCGCGAGGAGGCGCGCACCGAGGTCGCCGGCGGCGACGTCGAGGTCGTGCCCCTCGGCGAGCGCTCCGACGCAGTGCCGCTGCCCCGCGCGGCGCGCAGCCGCGTCGGGCAGGACGCCGACGAGGCGCTCGAGGCGGCCGGCGGCGACCCCTTCTTCCTCTCGTTCGCGGCCGGCGAGCAGCGCCCGCCGCCGGGCGAGCGGCTGGATCCGCGCGTCGCGGCGGACGCCGCCCCGCGTGGCGCGGACGCGCGGCCGCGCGAGGAGACCTACGCCTTCGTGATGTTCGGCACGCGCATCACGGAGGAGCGCGTGGCGCTGCTCGAGGCCGAGGGGGCGCGCGTGCTGGCCTTCCACCCGCACTACGCGATGAAGGTCGCCGTCGACGCCGACGGCGCGGCGCGCATCGCGCAGCTGCCGTTCGTGCGCTGGGTCGGGCGCGCGCGGGAGTGGCAGAAGGTGCACCCGATGCTCGCCGAGCGGCGCCTCGGTTCGGGCCCGAACGATCTGCTCGACGTGTGGGTCAGCACGTTCGAGGCCGACTCGGGCGGCACGCCGAGCGCGACGATCTTCGGCAGCGGCTCGACCCTGGGCCCGGACGGCATCCGGCCGCTCGACCCGCAGAGCGCCGAGCTGCCGGTCGTCTGGCGCTCGAACGGATGGCAGGAGCGGCGCCTGGCCGAGCTCGGGCTCGACGTCCAGAGCTACCACGAGTCGATCGCGGCCTTCCGCGGCCGCCTGCGCGCGGCCGACCTGGCGCAGCTCCTAGCGCAGGACTTCGTGCAGTTCGTCGAGCTCGACCTGCCCATCGTCCCGCTGCACGACGAGTCGATCCCGATGATCCAAGCCGACCGCACGCGCGCGAGCTGGACGGGCGGCACGGATGGCGCCGTCGTGGCGGGCATCGTCGACACGGGCTTCGACCACCAGCACTTCGAGCTGAACCACACCTTCGCCGCGGGCTGGGACTTCACCACCGAGGGCAGCCCCTGGTACGACGGCTTCGGGCACGGCTCGCACGTCGGCGGCACGCTGTGCGGCGCGGGCGACGTGACCGAGGGCTACCGCGGCGGCGCGCCGGGGCTCGGCTGGGGCAGGACCGGGCGGCTCTTCGTGCTCAAGATCTTCGACGAGGACGCCGTCCAGGCGCCGGGGGCCACGACTGCCGCGATCCTGTCCCGCACGCACTCGACCTTCACGGACAGCGGCGGCGACGTGACGCCCCGGCCGCACGTCATCAACCACTCGTACGGCAGCGGCCCGGGCGCCTTCTTCGGCAGCGAGGCGACCGCGCGCGAGCTCGACGCCGACATCCACCAGTACGACCAGCTGCACGTGTTCTCGGCGGGGAACTACGGGCCGGGCGAGACGACGCTCTCCGTGCAGGCCTCGGCCAAGAACACGTTCACGGTCGGCAACGTCGTCGACCACCGCAGCGACAGCGTCGGCTACCCGGGCAGCCTGTGGAGCGCGTCGAGCCGCGGCCCGACGGGCGACGACCGCTGGAAGCCGAACGTCGTCGCGCCGGGGCGCTGGGTGACGAGCGTCGACGCGGAGACCAGCGACCAGTACACGAGCGGCAGCGGCACGAGCATGGCCGCTCCGCACGTGACGGCCCTGGCGGCGCAGCTCTGCGACCGCTTCCCGTTCCTGCGCTATCGGCCCTACACGCTCGGCGCGGTGCTGATGGCGAGCGCCCTGAGCAAGGACGGGGCGGTGCTCGGCACGCCGTCGACCGACCCCGACCACCACCTGAACACGTACGGCGCGGGGCGCGTCGAGGCCTACCGCGCGATGGGCTCGAACGGCCAGCAGGCGTTCTACTTCTGGGCCTTCTCGCAGGGCTCGAGCGACTACCTCCAGGTCGAGATCGACGTCGAGGAGGGCGCCACGCGCCTGACCGTCGCGATGTACTACCACGAGAGCGCGGCCTCCGCCGGCGCCGGCAGCGCGCTCGTCAACGACCTCGACCTGTGGATCGACCGCGAGCCGTTCTCGGCCGGCGGCGCGTCGGGCGAGTACTTCGCGCACCAGAGCACGCGCGACAACACGGAGCTGCGGATGATCGTCAACCCGACCGCCGCGGCCTACCGTATCAAGGTCGTGCCCGACAGCGCCACGTCCACGTCGCGCGTGGGACTGTGCGCGATCGTGACCTACGGCGCGACGCGCCCGGAGGCCACGATCGACGTCACGGCCAGCGAGCCGTTCGTGCAGCCCGACGAAGCGGTCGAGCTCACGGCGCGCGTGTACAACCCCTCGTTCGTCGCCTCCGGCGTCCACCTGACGACGAGCCTCGCCGGCCCGCCCTTCGGCGACGATCCCGAGTCGGCCATCGTGACGCTCATGGACGGCGTCGAGTCGGACCTGACGGCGAACCCCGCGGGCGGGACGGAGGTCACGCTCGGCAACATCGGCCACGGCCGCTCGCGCGAGGTGACCTGGACCCGGCGCTGGGCCAGCGAGGGCGTCAAGAGCTTCTCCGTCACGATGCGCGGCGACAACCTCGCCAGCGACGGCGATTCGGACAGCGTGCAAGTGACCGTCGACGGCACGCCGCCGGAGGGGCCGACGGACCTCGTCTCCACGACGCACGAGGTCGACGTGCCGAGCTGCAGCGCGGAGGTCCTGATGAGCTGGACGGCGGCCACCGACGCGCTCGCGGGGCTGGCCGGGTACTCGTACGTGTGGAGCGGCGCGCCGGGCACCGTCCCGGACGAGACGGTCGACCTCGGTCCGGGAGCGACCGCGCGCCAGGTGACGCTCGACGACGGAACGTGGTACTTCCACATCCGGCCCATCGACGGCGCGGGGAACTGGGGGACGACCCAGCACTTCGGGCCGGTCGTCGTGCAGACCCCGGAGTCCTACGTCTTCTGCACCTCGACGCCCACCTCGACGGGCGTGCCGGCGGCGATCTGGTTCCAGGGCAGCCTGTCCGTCGACGCGAACGACCTCGTGCTGCGCGCCAGCAACCTGCCGGCGGGCCAGCCGTGCAACTTCTACTACGGCACGACCGAGATCCAGGTGCCCTTCGGGAACGGCTTCCGCTGTGTGGGCGGCACGATCGTGCGCCTGCCGATCGTGAGCACGGGCTCGGGCGAGCTCGCCTACGCGGTCGACAACACCGACCTGCCCCCGGGCGGCGACTTCGTCCCCGGCCTGGCGCTGAAGTTCCAGTGCTGGTTCCGCGACCCGCTCGCGGGCGGCGCGTTCCACAACCTGTCGAACGGGCTGAGCCTGCGCTTCTGCCCGTGATCGGACTCGCTCCGAAGGGTGCGTCCCGGGCGGCCCGTCGGACCTCCGGTCCGGCGGGCCGACCCCGCTGGGAGCTGGTCCACGTCGGGCCGCACCGCATGGTGTCCAAGCGGCGAGCGGAGTGAAAGTGAGCTGCGCGCCCCCGCACCTCGCCGGGTCGTGGTAGGCTGCCGGCACCACCGGAGGGCCGGTGGCGGGGTCCGTCGTCCACCCTTCGGGGAAGCCGCGAGGCAGGAGGTCACGTGATGGCGAATCGATGCTCGACCCCCCCCTCTCGTGGCGGGCCGGCCGCCTCGTCGCGGCACTCTTCGTAGCGCCCGCGGCGCTCGCCGCCCCGCAGCGCGGTGATGAGGACTTCACGCTGGACGACACCGACGGGGACCTGCGCACCGGCACGCCGCACTGGGCGGACATCGACCTGGGCTTCGACGAGCAGGGCTTCCCGCGTCACGCGATCATGGAAACGGGGATCGTGTTCAGCGACGTGGTCGTGCCCGGCGGGTCCGACCGCATCGTCGGGGACGAGACAGGGCCGTACACGGTCTCTGCGGACGTCGTGGCCAACCTGCGGCCGCCGATCTCCGGGGCGACGCTGCACTACCGGGTGAACGGCGGCAGCTTCGCCACGCTGGCCATGACCTCGGCCGGCGGCGACACGTACACCGGCGACATCCCGGGCCAGGCCTCGCCCGCCGTGATCGAGCTCTACCTCAGCGCCGACGACACCGGGAACCCGAATCAGACCGTGGAGTACCCGACGACGATCGGCGTCACGCTGGACGGCACGTACGATACCGACGAGGGGCGCTACGATCCCGCGGAGGCCACGCCGGAGTACCTGCGCTTCTTCGTGGGGGTGAAGCAGGTGAAGTTCTCCGACGACTTCCCGACTGCGACGCAGGGGTCGTGGACGACGAACTCGGGGTCGGACTGGGAGATCGGGACGCCAAGCGGGTTGGGAGATGAGACCGGACAAGGCCTCCAGTGGACGGATCCGCCGAGCGCTGCCACGGGGTCGTACGTTTGGGGAAACAACGTGACCGGTTCGCCCTACTACGACGATACCGATGTCACGGACAACTGGCTTCGTAGCCCCGGGGTCGATCTCAGCGGAGTCGGCGGGACGGACAAGACGTACCTGCTCTTCAAGCGCTGGCTGACCGTGGACCGAGAAGACGCGCCGTTCGACGTTTCCGACAGGTCCGAGATCCGGATCATGGACGACAACTCGGCGTGGCAGCCCATCTGGAAGAATCACCGGCGGATTCCGCACGTCGATTCGCAGTGGGTCGACGTCGAGCTCGACATCTCAGCGCTGGCGAACGGCAACTCCGTACTGAAAGTGGAGTGGCGCCTGATGCCCGACGGAGACGAGGACGGCGACACCCTGGGCGGTTGGAATATCGACGACGTCGAGCTACTTTCCGGTCCAGAGCTCGGGCCCGCGCGGCGCGATCGTCCTGGGCCCGGGGATCGTCGCGCACTCGCTGGCGCGCTTCCCGAGCGCCGGCCAGATCGGCCCGGGCGACACCTGGAACTTCCAGGGCTGGCACCGCGATCCCGGCGGTCCTTGCGGCTTCGCCTTCAACCTCTCCAACGCGGTCGCGGTGACGTTCTCGCCCTAGTCGCGCCAGCGAGAAGCGGGGCCGGCTACCCCCTCCGCACGCGCTCGAGCAGCCTCCCCGCCAGCGCGCGCGCCTTGATCACGCACTGGTCGGAGTTGTCGTAGTCGTAGCGGCCGAAGCGCCCGACGGGCACGAGCCCCTCGCCCTCCATCCACGAGAGCACCGCGTCGCGGCGCTCTGCGTGCCCGTGCGTGTACACGATGTACGCCTCGCGCACGTGCGAGCGGTCGGTGAAGAGGATCTCGTCCCGCGACAGGAGGCCGGCGCGCGAGATGCCCTCGAGGACCTCGCGCTCCAGCTCGCTCCCCGGAAAGGGCTGCTTCATGGGCCAGGTGACCTCGACCAGGAACGACGTCTTGCCCTCGGGCGCGTTGCCGGGCGAGTAGTTGGACATGTACGTGACGCGGTTCGCCGGCCCCTGGTCGTGGTGCGGGAGGTAGACCCACGAGAGGTCGGGGTGCTCGGGGCGGTCGAGCGCGACGAGGAAGGACACGAGGCCGTTGTACTCGAGCCGCTCGGCCGCGTCGCGGACCGCGGCGGGCGCGTCGGGCACGTAGGCGGAAAGGTCGTGCAGCGGCAGCGTCGTGACGACGAGGTCGAACTCCTCGCCGTCGACGCGCCAGCCGGCGCCGCTCTTGACGACGTCCTTCACGGGCGTGGCGAGGCGCACGCGCGAGGCCAGGGTCGACCCGATCCCGTCGGTGATCGCCTGGAAGCCGCCGCGCCTGGGGTAGTAGAAGATCGCCTGGTGCGTGTAGCCCTCCGTCCTGATCCCGATCGAGGCGCGCAGCACGTCGTCGATCGGCGCGTCGGGCACGCGCCCGGCCACCCATTCGCTCGTGATCTGGCCGAGGTCGCGCTTCCAGACCTTCTCGTTGTAGGGATCCATGAAGTGCTCGGCGATGCCCGCGCCGAAGCGCCAGCGGATCCAGCCCGCGAAGTCCGGCGGCGCGCTCGATCCGTTCATCTGCCGCGCGTGCCAGGCCTCGACGTAGCCCTTGATGCACTCGAAGTTCGCCTGCGGCGGCAGGTCGCCGATCCCGTTCTCGAAGGGGTAGCGCACCCAGCGGTCCCCGAAGCGGATGCGCGTGTTCCGGTCGCGCCGCACGAAGGCCTCGTCCCCGCCGGCGCAGTCCTTCATCCACTGCATGGCCGCGGCGTCCTTGCTGTACAGGATGTGCCCGCCCGCCACGTCGTACGTGAACCCGTCGACGGTCTTGGAGCGGCACAGTCCGCCGACCTCGCGCGCCGCCTCGAAGAGGTGGATCGAGGTCGCGTCCACGCCGCCTTCGACGAGGAAGCGGGCGAGGGACATGCCGGTGACGCCGGCGCCGAGGATGGCGATCTTCACGGAGGGGAGGGCAGGGAGGAGCGCCCACGATAGCAGGGCGCCCGTCGAAGCACGGCACGCCGCGCGTCCACGGACCGGGTTCCTCGGCTGCGGGGGAACGGGGAGTGAAGCCGGAGTCCGCTCATCGCCTGCGCGCGAGGACGCGCAGGACCTGGCCTTCGAAGGTCATCTGCGCCCCCTGCAGGCGCGCGGAGAAGCCCGGCGCCGCGACGAGCACGGCTCCTGCCTCGAAGCGCGCCTCGGGCCGCTCCTCGAAGCCGCCGACCGTGACGCGCTTCACGCCATCCTGCAGCGGGTGGGCGCCGAGCGGCTCGGTCAGCGCGGGGTGGCCCTCGGCTTCGACGAACGAATGCCCCGCGGTGAGCTTGAGCCAACGCGTGTGGAGGATCTCGCCGCCGCCGAGGACGGTCAGGTTCATCGGATCGAAGCCCTCGGCGAACATCGGGTTGCCGAGCTCGATCACGACGCGCCAGCGCTCGTCCGCGACGAAGGCCTCCCGGGTGGCGGCGCGCTCGCGGACGAGCGCGTCGACGTTCGCGCGCGCCCGGCGCTCGACGGCCGCCTGGAGATAGGGGAACTCCCCGGGCTCGGTCGCGCTGTCCGCGAGCGCATCCGCGAGCATCCTGTCGAGGGAGAGCGGGTCCTGGCCCTCGAGGCGCTGCTTCCATCCCGGGACGAAGCGGTCGAGCAGCACGCCGAACGCGTGTCCGGTCTCGTACGCACGGCCGCGCAGGTCGGTCACCTCGAACCCCGCCTCGGGCAGGTTCGGCCGGTGGCGCGGGTCGAGGGACGCGTGCTCGACGTACCGCGCCAGGCCCTCGTTCAGCTCGGTGCGGCGCTCGTACGCCTGCTCGGCGGGGGAGAGGCGCGCGAACCGCCGCTCGCGCCACTCGAGCGCCGCGATCGTCCAGCGCTCCACCTTGGCCGCGTCGGTCTCGGCCAGCGCGCGTCGCAGGGACTCGGTCTCGAGCCGCCGCGCGGCGAGCACGTCGGCGTCGTCGAAGGGGTAGGTGAGCAGGACTCCCTCGTCGCCCTGCCAGCTCGGGTGGCGCCGGCGCTGGAAGACGTGGAAGGCCTCGTGCAGCACCAGGCTGGCGTCGTCGCGCGGCGTGGCGCCGCCGCCGACCGTCGCCCCCGCCACCCACACCCCGTGGATCTGGACCGGCGCGTTCGCGCGGATCGCCGCGTGCCGGCCCTCGACGAAGAACACGTCCGACTCGGCGTACCGCTCGAACTCGGGCGGCGGCTGCGGGTGGCGCACCAACCAGGTGCGGCTGCCGTCGTAGAGCGCGAGCGGGACGGACGCCGCCTCGAAGCCGGGCCACAGGTCCGCGCGCGCGAGCTCGGCGTACGCGTCGAGGGCGGCCGGCGGGTCCGAGGGGAGCGGATGGGCGAGCGCTGCGGCGGCGCCCAGCGCGACCCAGGCACGGAACGTCGTCATGGCGGGCGGGAAGGACCTCGTGCGCACATGTACGCCGTCCGGCCGCCACCGTCCAGGACGGCGCCGGGATGGCGGGGCGCGGATTGTAAGACGCGCGTCGCGCGCCGCCCAGCGCGTCGTGCAGGAGCGCGGAACGCTACCCCACTCCAGGTGCAGGTGGAAACCGCTTTACAGAACCCTCTCCTCAGGAACTTGCATTGCATTTCGGGGACGCGCCGCCAGGCAGCCGAACGAAATGGAGCGTTGGCCCAGAGGAGACGATCTCGCCCACGGCACTCGGGGTTGATCTCCTCGACCACGGCCAGGAGACGGATCTTGCCTACCAGGGATGCACGACGCCGCGTCTCACGCGGGCGCCCGGAGCGGCGCGGTTTCACTCTGATCGAGGTCATGATCGCTCTGGCCATCATCAGCGTGGCGGCGCTGGGCGCGCTGCGCACGCTGACGTCCTCCTCGGCTCTCGGGCGGGCGAACGGCGAGACCTCGGTCGCCTATCACGCGGCGCGGCGGATCATGGAGGAGATCAAGGCGCAGCCCTTCGACGAGGTCTTCCGCCTGTACAACGACGACCCCGAGGACGACCCCGGGGGCGCGGGAACCGCGGACGGGGGCCACTTCGCCGTCGCGGGCCTCGACGCCCGAGCCGACGACGCCGACGGCTTCGTCGGCCGCGTGCTCCTGCCGCTCGACGACGCCGCGCCCGAAGTCCTGCGGGAGAACCTCTTCAGCGTGCCCCTCGGAACGCCGCGCGATCTCGACCTCGACGGCGTCATCGACGGCCTGGACCACGCCGGCGACTACGCCCTGCTGCCCGTCGTCGTGCGCATCGACTGGCGCGGGGCGGCGGGGCGGCGGCGCGTCGAGCTGGCCACGATCCTTGAGATCGAGCTCTTGCACGACGTCGACGCCTTCGTGCGCCAGGCGGCCCACGAGGCCCTGCGCAGCATGTCCGGCGAGAGCTACGCCGCCGACCCCGAGCGCTGGGCGATCTGGTTCGAGGCCGAGGAGCGCTGGTTCGCGCAGCGCTTCCCGGAGCTGGCCGAGAAGCCCTTCGGCAGCGCGGCGCTCTGGATGAAGGGCGTCCGCGAGCTGACGCGCCACCGCCTCTACCGGCGCCATGTGGCCGAGGTGCTGGTGCGCCGGCTGCGCACGGACGGCTCCGCGGGCGTGCCGCTCCTGACGGCCTGCCTGATCAAGCTGGACGAGGCCAGCGTCGTCGGCGACCTGGTCGAGCTGACCCGCGACGCGCGCGAGGAGGTGCGCGACGCCGCCCACCTGCTCCTGGTCGAGCTCACGGGCCGGGAGCTGCCCGACCGGTCGCGCAACTGGGAGCGCTGGCTGCGCGGGTGACCGCCGTGCGCCGGCGCGCCGCCGAGGATCGTAAGGCATGCGTATGCCGCGACGGCCGAACCCCGCAAGAGCCCCGGCAGAGCCCTCCCGAAGGACCTCAGCTAGGAACGCTCATTTTGCATCAAGGGGCGCACGGGGCCCGGACGAAGCTGAGGATGCCCCGGCCCCCGGACTCCGGTCCAGGGCCCGGGCAGGCAGCTCTCGGCAGGTTGTTCTTGGGGACTCAACCTGGATCCAGCATTGAAGGAACATCGGCAATCGCGCGTGGCACGGGCGTCCGCATGGCAGGGACGCGACGGGTTCACGCTCCTCGAGGTCGTCGTGGCGCTGGCCATCATCACCGTGGCCGCCATGGCCGCGATGCGCACGTTGACCTCGTCCTCCGCGCTCGGCCAGACGGGCGGAGAGACCTCGTCCGCCTACCATGCGGCCCGGCGCGTGCTCGAGCGGATCAAGGCCGAGCCGTTCGGGGACGTCTTCAAGCGGTACAACGAGACCGGGCTGGACGACGGACCGCCGGGCTCGGCGCCCGGTGCGCACTTCGCCGTGAACGGGCTGGACGCGACCCCGGACGACCCGGACGGCTTCGTCGGGCGCGTGATCCTGCCCTCCGACCCCGGGAACCCCAGCGTCCTGCGCGAGGATCTGGACGACCACGACCTGGGGACCCCGTTCGACGTGAACCTCGACGGCTTCACCGACGGACTCGACCACGCGCTCGACTACGACCTCCTGCCCATCGTCGTGCGCATCGACTGGCGCGGCTCGGCCGGCGTGCGCACGGTCCGGCTCGCCACCATCCTCACGAGCCCTTGAGCCCTCCCATGACACGACACACGAGACGACTCGGATTGACGGCGATCGAGCTGATGGTGTCGCTCGCCGTCGTCGGCGTGATCGTCGGGAGCGTCCTCACCGCGAGCCTGAGCAGCACCCGCCTGGCCGAGACCAGCATCAGCGACACCGTGCTCGACAACAAGCTCGGCGGCACGATGACGCGGCTGGTGTCGGAGCTGACCGACATCGTGGGCTCCGAGACCATCGCCGACCTCAGCCCCTTCGCCGCGGCATCGGCGATCGACTTCCGGATCAGCCTCGGCTGGGGCGGCGGGCCGGTCCTCGGGCCTCCCATGCTGCTGGCCTGGGAGATGGAGGAGGGCGAGCTGGACAACGGCATCGACGACGACCGCGACGGGCTCGTCGACGAGGGCGTCGTCGTGCGGACCGAGAACCCGGGCATGGCGGACGAAGTGCGCGTCGTCCTCGTGCGCGGCGTGAGCGAATACTTGGAGGGGGAAGTGCCGAACCTCGTCGACGACAACGGCAACGGAGTCACCGACGAGCGCGGCCTGTGCTTCACGCTGGAGAGTGGCTTGCTCACGATCTGGCTCACGGTGCAGAAGAGCTTTCCCGACGGTGCAGTGGCGGAGCGAACTCTCGAGACATCGATCCTGCTGAGGAACTGAACATGATCATCCACGAACGCAAACCACGGGGAACCTCGAAGCGCCGGGGCACCGTGATCTTCATGGCGCTCGTCGTCGTCCTGCTGTTGACGACGTTCTCGGCGGCGTCCGTCGGGCTGGTCAACTCCTTCACGAGCGAGACCGAGTTCGAGCGCCAGCACGCGTCGGTCCTGTACCTGGCCGAGGCGGGGGCCAACCGCGCCGTGACGGCGCTGCGCAAGAGCCTGGACGACGGCACCGTGCCGCCGCCGACCGTCGGTACGGTCGACGACCCGCACGAGCTGAGCGGGGGGACCTACTGGGCGACGATCACCGACAACGGCGACGACACCTACACCGTCGTCGCCACGGCGAGCGCGAACCGCTCCGAGCGCGCCGTCGAGGTCGTCCTCGTCAGGGCCGGCGCGAGCCCGTTCGACCACGCGCTCTTCGCGGGCAACACCTCGGAGGACGCCGGGTACTCGTTGAGCCTCGGCGGCGACGGCCGGCAGGCCGACATGGTCAACGGGAACGTGTACTCCGGAGGGAGCGTCTCGATCACCGGCGACGCCGTGGTCGACGGCGATATCAACGCCGCGGGCGGGATCGTCGGCGGCGAGGGCGAGACGGGCGTCGTCTGGCCTGCTCCCGACATCCCGGGGATGGACTACGAGGTCAACCACGACTTCAACGTGCGCGAGCTCTTCTACGACAGCGGGCTCGCCACCTGGCGCAGCGACGACGCGGGCGGCAGCGCCTGGCAGCTGCCCGAGTCGAGCCCGGGACACATCTTCCGGCTCAACCCGAGCGACCGTCGAAGCGAGACGAGCTCGACCGAGAAGGACGACTACTTCCTCGAGGACCCGTACGAGCGCCTGCGGAGCGACTCGGGCTCCGACGGGAGCGACCCGTACCGCATCACCCTGTCGGGCACCGCGGGCGACCCCGGGCCGGACGGGAACGGGAAGGTCTACTTCATCGATGGGAACCTCTGGATCCACAACTACAACACGTTCTCCTTCCAGCTCTACAACGGGGGTTCGGACGGAGGCCGCGTCACGTTCATCGTGAAGGGGAGCATCTTCTTCTCCGACAACGTGTTCTACGAGGACGTGGAGAAGGACGGGATCGCCTTCGTCGCCATCACCGACGAGGACGTCGAGGACAGCGGCAACATCTACTTCGGCGACCCTGAGTACGGGACGCTCGAGGAGATGCACGCCTTCATGTACGCCGAGAACAACTTCTACGACTACAACCTCGACGCGGCGGGTTCCGCGGAAGTGCGCGTGTTCGGCAACATGTCGGCGGGCAACCACGTCTCGATCGAACGCGACTACGTCGCGCGGGACGGCTCCACGCAGCACTCGAAGCTGACCGTCGACTTCGACGACCGTCTGTCGACCGACCAGCTCTACCTCCCCGGCCTTCCGGGGACGCCGTCGGGGAGCGACTGGAGGATCTCCTCGTGGCGGGAGGTGCCGGTCCTGTAACGCAGGGAGCAGACCAGTGACGGATCGTGCCCTCTTCCTGGCCCTCGCGGCCGTCGCCGCGGGGGCCTTCCCGTCCCCGGCCCTCGCCGTCCAGGTGGGACAGCCGGTGAACGACGCTCCCGCCATGCGGGCGGAAGTGCAGAAGCGGCTGAAGCGGATCGCCGAGCGCGGTCCCGCGGGCGTTCCGGACGCGCTCGCGCTCTTGCTGTCGCCCGACGACGAGGCCTTGTTCGTCGACTCCGAGGCGACGCAGGCGCTGTACGAGTACCTGCGCTCGGTGCCCGAGGAGCGGCTGCTCGACGACCTCCGAGTCTGGATGGAGCCCGAGCACACGATCGACGACCGGCTCGTCGCTGCGGGCGTGCTCGAGCACGCGGGCGGTGCGCGTTCGGTCGCCCGCCTCCTCGACTGGTTCTCCGAGGAGGAACCCGCCGTGCTGGAGCGCCCTTCCGTGTCGCGCCGCATCGAGAACGCCATGGCGGGCGTCCTCGCGCGCAACGCGGGTGCCTTCGATGTGCTCTCGATGGAGCTCGGGCGCCGCAACCCGCGGATCCGACCCCTCGTCGCGCGCGCCCTCGGGAGCGTGGGGCGGGCGGACGGCATCCCGCTCCTCGAGGGGCTCATGGGGAACGGCTTCGCGCTCGACGTGATCGTGCTGGAAGCGCTGGGTTCCCTCGACGTACGCAACCTCGCGCAGAACGCGGAGTACGCCTCGACCGTCGTGCGCCGCTTCTGGCGCTCGCCGAACCCCGGCGTGCGGGCACAGGTGGCCCGCTCGCTCGCGCAGCTGGGCCACCCGGACTCCGTCGAGACCCTCCTGGGGATGCTCGCCGACGAAGAGGAGGCGGTCGCGCGGGCCGCGCAGTCGGCGCTGCGCGAGTCCTCGGGCCGCGACTTCAAGGGCGACGCCGCTCGCTGGCGCGAGTGGCACGAGGCCGAGCAGCGCTGGTACGAGCAGAGCTTCACGCAGCTCTCGACGATCTCGACCGATGACTCCGACGCCTGGCTCGCGGCGATCCGCGAGCTCACCGGCCACAGGCTGTACCGGCGCCAGACGGCGCAGGTCCTGGTCGGGCGCCTGAAGAGCGACGCGGCCGAGGTCGTGCCGCTGGTCGTCTCGAGCCTGGTCCGGCTGGGGGACGCGAGCGTCGTCGCCGACCTCGTCGAGCTGACGCGGCACTCGCGCCCGGAGGTGCGCCGAGCGGCGTTCACCGTGCTGGAGGAGCTGACGCGCCAATCGCTGCCCGAGACGTCGAAGGCGTGGGAGCGCTGGCTGACGGGCGTTCCGTGACGGAGCCTCAGCGTTCGCGCACGACGTAGCGCCGGTCCAGCGCCGCTCGCTCGAGCGCCGGACGGGCCTCCTCCAGCCAGCGCAGCGCGTCGTTGTAGTAGCCCGCGGTCGGCTTCAGGTCCGGCTGTAGCCCGCCGAAGTAGCGGTTGAACGCGCCCATGCACGCTTCGCGCGCGTACTTCGCCAGGCACGAGGCGAGGGCGACGGCGAAGTGGCGCTCGTCCGCGCGCTGCACGAAGCGGATGCGCATCCAGCGGCCGTCCGACCGAGGTTCGCGCACGACGTACTCGGAGTCGCGCGGCGTCTCGCGCAGCGTCGTCACGGTGGTCAAGGGGAAGAGGTCGACCAGGTGCTCGTCGTAGCGCATGCGTCCGCCGTGCCGGTCGACGACGAGCGCCAGGCCCTCCCCGGCGTGGCTCTCCCACAGGTGCTCGAAGAGGCCGCTCGCCTTGCGCCAGAGGGTCAGCGCCTTGTTGTCCGTGGAGTCGTAGGAATCGTTGAGCTCGCCCTCGGGAACCGTGCGCACGCCGGCGTCGAGCACGTCGAGCCCGCTCGAGCCGAGCGCGGCAGCCAGGCGCGCGGCGTGGCCCAGGAGCTCGGCCTCGTCGACCCACATCGGCAGCCGCTCCGGCAGGTCGTCGTACCAGGGGTGGCGCGCGAGCACGTGCGCAGAGGGGCGCGACGCGGGCGGCGCGCACGCGAGCAGCTCGCGCCCGCTCTGCGGGATCGCGCGCGCGGCGCGGCGCTGGGCGAGGAAGGCGAGCGCCGTCGACTCGAGCCGCCGGTGGCCCGCGGGGTCGCGCGTGAAGACGACCTTGGAGTCGGTGACGACGAGCCTTCCGGGCGCGCCGTCGACCGACCTCGCGACCGCGCCGCGCAGCCGCACCCATGGGCTCGGATTGCGGCGCCCTCGCGACTGCGGCCAGCGCAGCACGCTGTACCCGACCGTCAGCGGCCCCAGCAGCGGACCGAGGCCGGCCTCGTCGACGCCGGCATGGACGCGCGCCTCGCGGAGCTCCGTCACGGCCCGGGGCCCGCCGGCGGCCCCTCGCGGCGCTTGCGGTTCTTGATCAGGAACGCGAGCGACGCGAGGCCCAGCGCCAGCGAGATCCACTGCGAGGTCGACAGGCCGTACCAGAAGCCGCGCGCCGCGTCGCCGCGGAACATCTCGATCAGCCCGCGGGTGATCGAGTACGCCAGCATCATCACGAGGAAGACCTGCCCGGGGTAGCGCCGCCGGCCGAGCAGCCAGGTGCCGACGAGCGCGATCACGAGCACGTTGAAGCTCATCCAGATCTGCGTCGCCCACAGTACCTGGCCGGCGTTCTCCGCGCCGAACAGGCTGTGGTCGGGCAGCTCCGCGGGCACGCGGATCGTGATCGGGAACGGCAGGTGCCGGAACTCCTCCGGCACGACGCGGCCGTAGTCGTCGCCGACGAGCAGACAGCCGATGCGCCCCACGACGAGCCCCGCGAAGGCGGCGATCGTGCCCACGTCGACCGCCGAGGCCGTGGGCAGGCGGTACTTCCTGCAGCACAGGATGCCTCCGACGACGGCCCCGGCCGTCCCACCGTACATGACCAGACCCCCCTCCCAGAAGTACAGGACCTTCAGCGGGTTCTCGATGTAGCTCCGGCCCACCTGCGAGCCCTGGCCGAGCTCGACGATCACGTAGAGCAGGCGCGCGCCGATCATGATGCTGATCAGCACCCAGACCGGGACGGCCGCGTAGCCCTCGGCGCGGCTGGCGTACCCGGGGTCGGAGCGCGCCGCCAGGCGCGGGAGCACCCAGCTCCCGAGCAGGAACCCGAGCACCACCATCAGACCGAAGCTGCGGATCGGGAAGTCGGTCCCGGGGACGTAGAAGACGACGGGGTGCATCGGCGGGGCGCGGGCGGCGGGATTGTAGAGGGTGGCTCACGCCACCTCACGCGCCGGCTCTACTCTCCCCCGCGGCCACGGAGCTCGCTCTCGAAGCCCGCCCGACACGCGCCGGCGAGCTCCGCGGGCGCCGTGTCGAGAGCGGCGGGCCGCCCGCGAGCATCAGGCGCGGCGGCGGACGCGATCCCTATCCCCACGCCGCGCCAGAACTCCTGCCGCTCGTCCGGGCGCTGCAGCTCGGCGAGCTGCAGCGCGGCGGCCACGTCGCTCTGGATGCCGCGCGCGAGGAGCCGGCCGACCTGCAGTCCCTGGCCCCGGACCCAGGCCGCGGCGAGGCCCGGCGGGCAGAGCTCGCCCAGGGTGCGGGTCTCCGCGAGGCGCGCGCGCGTCGTGCGCGCGAGCGGGAACTCGAAGGGGATGCAGAGGCCCTCGACCGCCGCTGGAGCGAGCGGGTGCCCGGCGCTGGCGGCGAGGGCGGCGCGCACCTCGGCCCGTCCCCCGCGCGCCGCGAGGAAACGCAGGTGGCTGCCCGCTCCGCGCGCGAGGTCGACGTGGTGCTCGGCGGGGTACGGGGCGAGCAGCGCCGCGAGGTCCAGCCCCGCTGCAGAGCCCTTCTGGAGCGGCATGAGCTGGCTGTACGCGGCGTGGTACCCCACGCCGAAGTAGGGGTCGGCGCGCTCGGCGCGGGGCAGGTCGGAGATCTGGCGCACGACGCGCGCCTCGTCCCAGCGCACGCGATTCGTGGCCGGGTCGCGCCACGTGTCGCGCGCCACCACATTGTTGTAGTAGGGCAGGTAGTAGCCCGCGTAGGCCGACCCGAGGCCGGGGTGGGCGAAGCTCGAGTCGACGATCGGCAGCGTGAAGAGCCCGCACGCGAGGGCGGCCCCCGAGAGGGCCACCGCGAGACGCCGGCGCGCGCCCGCCGCCTGCCGCAGCCCGCCCTCGAGGGCCGCGCCGAAGACGAGCGTCGCGAGCGCGAAGTGCGGCACGAGGTAGCGGAACTGGCCGACCTCGAGGGGCGCCCCGTAGGGCTTGAACTCGAAGGTGCTCGCGGCGAACGCGAGCGACACGAACGGCAGGTAGGCGACCAGCGGCCAGAGCTTCAGGTCGTCGAAGCGCTCGCGCTCGCGCGCGGCACCCTCCAGTGCGCTGCTTCGGCGCAGCGCGCGCCGCACGCCCGCGGCGAGCGCCGGCAGGAGGCTCGCCCACGCGCCGAGGAACGCGGCGAAGAACAGGCCCTCGGCCACGCGGCCGGGGATCGGCCCCAGGTCCTCGAAGCACCCCGCGCGCGGGAGCAGGTCGGTCCAGAGCTCGGCCAGGCGCTCGAGGATCCGCCCCAGGGGCGGGCGGTGCTCGCCGCCGAGCTTCGCGCCGAGGAACCCGCCCGGGCGCTCGCCCGCGCCGATCCAGACCCACGCGAGGGGCGCGATCCCGACCGCGAACCCGGGCAGGATGCGCGCGAGGTCGGCGAAGCCGCGGCGCAGGCCGCGGATCCCGAGGTGCATCGCGCCGAGCAGCGCGGCGAGCGCCATCGACCCGAAGTAGAAGAAGATCGCGAAGCCCGAGGCGAGCCCGAAGAGCGGCATCCAGCGCTCCTTCCGCGGGCTCGAGTGCATGCGGTAGAAGATCCACAGGACCGCGAGCTGGAACGGTAGGTTCTCGAAGTGGTTGCCCTTGGCCAGCATCGAGTACTTGACGAGCGTCGGCGGCCCGAGGGCGAACAGGAACGCGGCCAGGTTCGCCGCGCGGCGCCCGAAATGGCGGTCGAGCAGGCTCCAGCCAAGGACGAGCGTGGCGAGCCCCAGGAGGACGGGGACCAGCTTCAGCGCGAGATAGCTCTCTCCGAGGAGGCCGAAGAGCGGGGCGGCCAGGATGCCCGTGACGAGGTGTCCGCCGCAGTTGTCGTAGTGCTGGTGCAGCGGCGCCCCGGCCCAGCCCTCCAGGAGGAGGTGCGCGATGTTGCCCAGGGCAAGCTCGTAGCTCGGCAGGCAGACCGCGTCGAAGTTGCGCGCGAGGACCAGCCCGCGGAGGACGAGGTAGGCGGCGCAGGCGAGGATCAGGGCGAAGGGGGGGCGGCGTCGCACGCTGGGTCGATATCCTAGGGGCCGTCCGGCTCCCGTGTCCGGCTCGTCTCCGAATGAACAGCCCGCCCAAGGTCAAGGTCTTCGTCGAGGGCCGCTACAAGAAGCTCAGCCGCGAGCTCCCGCAGACCGTGTTCTTCTGCCCCGACTGCAAGGGACATCCGCGCCGGCGCAAGAGCTGCGAGCGCTGCGGCGGCTTCGGGAAGCTGACCCGGGAGTCGGTGCAGGAGCTCATCGGCTGGGTGCTCGGGAAGGCCTTCGGCACGCGCAAGCACAAGTTCCACGGCGCTGGCCGCGAGGACGTCGACGTGCGCATGCTCGGCACGGGGCGGCCCTTCGTCATCGAGCTGATCGCGCCCAAGACCCACGACGTCGACCTCGCCGCGGTCGAGGCCGAGATCAACCGCCGCAACGAGGGCAAGCTCGAGGTGCTCGGGCTGCACTGGACCGAGAAGGAGCGAGTGCGCACGCTCAAGGAGGGCAAGCACGCCAAGGAGTACCGCGCGCTCGTCGCGGTCGACGGCGAGCCCGATCCAGAGCGCGTCCGGGAGCTCGTCGGGCGCCGCCTGAGCGTCGCGCAGCGCACGCCCTCGCGCGTCGCCCACCGCCGCGCCGACAAGGTGCGCGAGCGCTGGGTCGAGTTCCGCTCCATCGAGCCGGCGGACGGCGAACACCTCGACGTGCGCGTCGCCTGCGAGCACGGGACCTACGTCAAGGAGGCGATCAGCGGCGAGGACGGAGCGACCGAGCCCTCGCTCGCGGCGCTCCTGGACGTCGGGACGCGCTGCATCGAGCTCGATGTCGTCCGCATCCTGGACGAGGAGGGGCGCGAAGAGCTCGCGCCGGTGCGCCGCGATCCGCGCCTCGGCTTCGGGGCCGGGATCTGAGCCGTCGTCTCAGACGACGACGCCGCGCACGTCGGCCTCGAAGACCAGCTTCTCGTCGACGAAGCCCTGCGCGTGGTAGAGGAAGATCGAGCTCCGCTCGCGCACGACTCGCGCGGCGAAGACCAGCCGGCAGTCCGGCACGACCAACCCGCGGAAGCGCGTGTTGTCGAGCCCGCCGAAGCCGACGAACTTGCCGTCTCCCGACCTGCCGTTGCGCTTGATGTAGTCGTAGGCCGCGAGCTGCGCGGCGCACTCGACCATGAGCGCGCCGGGGAACAGGGGCCTGCCTGGGATGTGATCGGGCGCCCACCAGTCGTCCGCGCGGATGTCCTTGAAGCCGACGACGACCTTGGTCTCGGCATCCTCGGACAGGATGCCGTCGAGCATCCGGAAGCGTCCGCGCTGGTCGCGGTAGCGGTCCAGCTCTCGATGTCCGGCGACCGGGCGCGAGAGGTCCAGCCGCTCGAAGTCGATCAGGCTCTCGGTGGGCATGGCGTGCGCGCGCGGAGTGTACGCGGTGCTCGGCGCGATGCCAACGTGCGATCGAAGGCGCGAGATTCGCCGCCGCGCCGGGTAGGCGGCGCTCGCTCGCAGGGCAGCCCGAGGCCGAGTCCGACGGGAACGTCCCGCTGGAGGACGACTGCCGGATCGTGTTCGGCCTGGCGTGGGATTCCCGGCAGCGGTCAGCGTTCCACGGTCGGCTATCCGCGCGTTCAAGGGCGGCAGGCGACGTCCAGCCGCGCGCGGACCTCCGTGTCGGCGACGAGCAGCGTCGCCTTGCCGCTCGCGCCCGAATCGGTCGTGACGCTCACGCCGTACTCGCCGGGAGGCAGGAAGCGCACCAGCGCTCCGCCGCGCTCGTCCGTGCGGGTCTCGAAGGACGTGGGCCCGTACCCGCGCACGAGGGCGTCGACGAGGGGCTCGTCCTCGGGGCCGACCGCGTAGACCTCGGCGGCGCCCGTGACCGGGATCGTCTGCTGCGGGAACTGCAGCGAGCTGCCGCTGAAGGCGAGCTCCCTGGGCGGGACCAGCGGCGCGTTCGGATTGCCGAGCACCACCTCGTAGTAGCCGTCGCGGACGGTCGGGAAGCGGAAGATGCCGGCGGCGCTCGTCAGCGTCTCGAGCACCTCGCCGGAGGTCTCGCCGCGGAGCGTGACCAAGAGGCCCTCGACGGGGCCCCCCGCGGCGTCGATCACGCTGCCGTCGAGGAAGCCGGCCGGGCGCAGCTCGATCGTCTTGTAGACGTTGTCGCTGCCCCGCACGAGCAGGATCTCGGACGCCAGCGAGTTCATCCCCGCGGCCTCGGCGTGGACTCGGTAGCCCGCGTGCGGCAGGTCCTCGAAGACGAACTCCGTGTCGGTCCCTTCGAACTCCTGCTCGCGCTGCACGGCGCGGTCGCGGCCCTCGACGAGCTGCCCGGGGCCGACGACCACGGTCCAGCGCGGGGGCATGGAGGTGCCCGGCGGGAACTGCACCCGGCCGCGGATCGTCCCCGTGCCGTCGTACACCTTCGGCCAGGTCGTCGGTCTGTGTACGTCGCCTTGCGCGGCCGGGTCGGCGCGCCGGGGCTCGCCCGCCGGCCCGCTCTCGAGCGCTCGGCCGGCGTCGCGCGACTCCGCGGGGCGCACCTCGCCGCCGTGCGCGGTCGCGCCGCCGACGGTCAGCCAGTACACCAGCCCCGCCGCCGAAGCGGCGGCGAGGGCCAGGAGCACGAGCAGGCTTCCGCGGCCGATTGACAGCCCGCGCGCGTCCTCTCTACGCTCCCCGTTTCGATCTGCCGCCCAAGACAAGGGATCCACCTCGCGAGCCCGGCTCGTAGCACGCGTTGCTCGCCGATCCTACCCCGCCTTCCCCCCGCGGTTGAAGCCACCCAGCTCATGATGCCCGAACTCCCGCGCCCCGCCCGCATCGCGCTCCTCGCTCTCCCGTGCGCTCTCGCTGCGAGCACTCTCGCCCTCCCCCCCGCTGCCCCGGGAAGCTCCAGGACCGAAGGGCGCGTGATCGTGCTCGGGTTCGACGGCGCCGACTCGCGCATCACCGAGAAGATGATGGCCGCGGGCGAGCTGCCCAACCTCGCCCGGCTGGCCGAGCAGGGGACCTTCGCGCCGCTGGTCTCGGTCAACCCGGCCGAGTCCGCCGCGGGCTGGGCCGCGCTGAACACGGGGATGAACCCGGCGAAGAACGGGATCTCGAGCTTCTTCGGCAAGCAGATCGTCCCCGCGCCGAAGGACCAGGCGGGCGAGCCGGTCGGTGAGGCGTTCCCCATGGCGGCTCCCTTCCACTTCGAGATCGAGCCGGTGCCCGTGGCGGAGCTCGACGTGCCGGGGCTGCTCGGCAACCTCGTCGGCAAGAGCCCGGTCCTGGTCGCGTCGGCCATCGGGGGCCTCGTCGCGGTCGTCTTCCTCCTGCTCTTCGCCGGGCTGCTGCGCGTGAACAAGGTGCTCGCGGCCGTGCTCTCGCTGCTCCTGGGTGGAGCCGGCGCGTGGGGCGGCTGGGCGGCGAGCGGCTACGTACCCGTCGAGGTCCCCAAGGTCTTCAGGAACCGCATCGAGGCCGACGGCTTCTGGAAGGTCGCCGCGGAGCACGGCGTGCCCTCGATCGTGATCGACGCCGCGATGGCCTGGGACCGCCCGGACGTGGATGGCGCGCGCGTGCTGCCCGGTCTGGGCTATCCCGACGCGCGCGCCGAGATCGGCGACTGGTTCGTGTACACGACAGACGAGCTCGAGCTCGGCGCCTGGCCCGCGGGGGAGCCCTCGAAGCCCAGCGGCACCGGCAAGACGTACAAGGTGACCGAGCGCGACGGGCGCATCGTGACCAAGCTCGCTGGCCCGGTGAACTTCTGGCGCCAGGAGCAGGACGCCGAGCGCCTCGCGGTGATCGAGAGGCGCCTCGCGGACCCCGACCTCGGCTGGCAGGACAGCAACGAGCTGCGCAACGAGCAAACCGAGCTGCGGCGCCGCGTGCCCGGTCAGGACGGGTACTCCGAGGACCAGGCGCGCACCTGGGTCGACTTCGTGATGGTGCCCAAGGACGGCCGCCTCGAGGTCACGCTCGACGGAGAGACGCAGACTCTGGCGGAAGGCGAATGGTCGGGCTGGTTCCGGCTGACCTTCGAGATGAACCCGCTGCTCAAGGCGCACGCCGTCACGCGGATCAAGGTGCTCGAGCTGCAGGACAAGGTCGAGGTGCTCGTCATGAACCTCGAGATCGATCCCGCGGAGTCGCCCTTCTGGCAGCCGCTCAGCCAGCCCGCGACCTTCTCGGCCGAGCTGGCGGAGTGGATCGGCGAGCCCTACGAGACCGTGGGCTGGGCCTGCATGACCAACGCCATCAAGGACAAGCGCCTGCCCGTGCCGGTCTTCCTCGAGGACATCGAGTTCACGATGGGTTGGCGCGAGAAGCTGACGTACGCGGCGCTGGAGCGCGACGGCTGGGAGATCCTCTTCAGCGTGTTCAGCGTGACCGACCGCGTGCAGCACATGATGTTCAAGTTCCACGACGAGGAGCATCCCAAGCACGACCCCGACGAGGCCGCCCAGGTCGTCCAGTTCTTCGGCGAGCCGACCGCGCTGAAGGACGTGATCCCGGCGATCTACAAGCAGATGGACCGCGTGGTGGGGGCCGTGATGGGCAAGATCGGGCCGGACGACACGCTGCTCCTCTGCGCCGACCACGGCTTCACCAGCTTCCGGCGCGAGATGCACGTGAACAACTGGCTGGCCGAGAAGGGCTACCTGGCGATCAAGAGCGACGTCTCGGGCAGGGGCACGAAGCAGCTCGACGTCGTCGACTGGAGCAAGACCAAGGCCTACTCGCTGGGTCTCGGGATGGTCTTCCTCAACCTCGAGGGGCGCGAGCCGTACGGCATCGTCACCGCCGCCGAGGCCGACGCGCTGATGGACGGCATCGAGAAGGACTTCCTCGAGACGTACGACGAGATCGACGGCGTGCGCCACAAGGTCGGCCGCGACGTCTTCCGCATCGAGGGGAACTACGAGGGGCCGTACCGCGACCGCTGCGCCGATCTGATGCTCGGCTTCGAGGAGTACTACCGCACGTCGTGGCCGACCGCCGGCGGGCAGATCCGGCTGGAGGAGAAGGACGGCGAGATCGTCGTGTCCTCACCCTTCCGTGACAACGCGAGCCCCTGGTGCGGGGACCACGCTTCGGTCTCGCCGCACATCGTCACGGGAGTGTTCTTCTCGAGCAAGCCCGTCGTCCTGCCGGAGGACGGCGTCAGCGTGCTGCACGTCGCCCCGACCGTCCTCGCGCTCGCGGGAGTGCCCATCCCCGCCGACTACGACCGCCCCGCGCTGGAGCTGCGCTGAGCGTCCCAGCGCGCGTCGGCCCGATCGACGCTCGCTTGCCGCAGCCTTTTCCGGTCTTTGACCATCGCTCCCGGCATCCGCGGCGTACGGGGGTGTGAATGGGCGTCGGCCCCGGCGCGTAGCGCAACGCACCGGTTCGGCAGCCCGCGGGCCTCCAGTGGAAAACGGGCCTTCGCTGAAATACGCCGCCGGGAAAATCGACAAAGGCTGTGAACGCGGGCCGCGGGCCCACGTCCGAAGAAGCAGGACCATGATGGATGCCAGGACCCCCGACCAGCAGGCCAAGTTCGCGCGCGGCAGCGTGTCGACCGCACGGCCGCGGAACTTCGGCCCTGCCTGGCTGGCCTGGACCGACCCCAAGAGCGGCGAGCGGCTCGGGCTCGAGCTCTGGGGCGACGAGGAATTCCTGGTCGAGCTCGAGTCCATCGGATTCGAACGCCTCGACCCGGATGATGCTGCAACCCTTTTGGGTCGCACTGGGGGAAGTAACTGTGTGAGGCCCAGCACCGCCTTCTCTGGGGACCTTGGCGGTGCTGGGTCCACACCTCCCGCGATCGAAGACGACTCCGCGCAGTCCATGCGCCCGAGGAATCGCGAGAGCGCCTGAGGCGCCTTGCGACCACGACGGCGGCGAACCGCGACGATCCGACGCACCCGGGGGCGCTGGGGAACGCGCCCCCGGTTGTGGAGGATCGCCGCGGTGCCGTACGCTGCGCGGATGGCGCTGCACTGGAAGGTGCTGCTCTGGATGGCCGCCGGCCTCCTCGTGGGGCTCACGCTGCAGTGGCAGCTCCCCGCACCCGCCTGGAGCGGGCTGGGCCTGCGCGCGCATCCGCAGGGGCTCGAGGTGACGGCGGCCGTCGGCCCCGCGGGCGACGCCTCCTGGGGCAGGGGCGTGCCCGTAGCGCGCGGCGATCTCGTGCACGCCGCGATCCTGCACCGCGGGTCCGAACGCGAGGAACGCGCCGCTCTCGGCTCTCCGGCCGATTTCGACGCCGTGCTCGAGCGCTCCCAGAACGGCGAGGTCCTGTGGCTCGTGTCGGGTCAGGGGGACGCCGAGCGCGTCGCGGCGCTGACACTCGGGATGGACCCCGCCTGCGCGCGTGCGAAGGCGATCGCCCCCTTGGCCTTCGTGGGCGACATCTTCCTGGCGCTGCTCAAGATGCTGATCGTCCCGCTCGTGCTCTCCTCGATCGTGACCGGCGTCGCCGGCGTCGGGACGATGCGCGACCTGCGCCGGCTGGGCGGCAAGACGTTCGCCTATTACATGGCGACGAGCTTGCTCGCGATCCTCCTCGGCCAGGCGCTCGTCAACGTGATCCGGCCGGGCGACGGCGCCGTCCTCGGGCTCTCGACGGTCGCCGAGATCGGGGACGGGGAGGGCGACGACTTCATCGCCGTGCTGAAGCGCATGGTGCCGACCAATATCTTCTCGTCGCTCCAGGACAACGGAGCGATGCTGTCGATCATCTTCTTCGCGCTGCTCCTGGGCTTCTTCATCACCCAGACGCCCGACCCTCACGGCGCGCGCATCCGCGGGGTCTTCGAGAGCTTCTTCGAGGTAATGATGAGGATGGCGACCGGCGTGCTGAGGCTCCTGCCCTACGGCGTCTTCGCGCTGATCGCCAAGGTCGTGGCTGCGACCGGCTTCTCCGTGTTCAAGCCGCTCTTGCTGTACATGTTCACGGTGGCGGCGGCGCTCGTCCTGCACTTCGGCGTCACGCTCCCGCTCGTGATGCGGTTCGTGGGGGGAATCAACCCCCTGGCGTGGTTCCGGGCGATGTCGCCGGCGCTCTTGACGGCCTTCAGCACCAGCTCCTCGAGCATGACCCTGCCCGTGACCATGGAGACGGTCGAGCACCGCGGCCGGGTCAGCAACAAGGTCACGTCGTTCACGCTGCCGCTGGGCGCCACGATCAACATGGACGGCACGGCGCTCTACGAGTGCATCGGGGTGATCTTCCTGGCCCAGTACTACGCGTCGGTGGGCGACTTCGAGCTGACGCTCGGGAAGCAGGTGCTCGTGGTCGTCATGGCGCTGATGGCGAGCGTCGGAGCGGCGGGGATCCCGTCGGCGGGCCTGGTGATGATGCTGACGATCCTCTCCGCGCTGAAGCTGCCCGTGGAGGGCGCGGCGCTGCTCCTGGCGGTCGACCGGCCGCTGGACATGATGCGCACGGTGGTCAACGTCTGGTCCGACACGTGTGGCGCTGCTGTGATCGCCCGCAGCGAGGGCGAGACGGGGCCGCTCGACCCCGCGAGCGGCACCGTTCCAGCGACCCGCGCCGACCCCGGCGGCGTGGCGCCGAGGGTGCCCGAGCGCTAGAATCGGCCCCGAACACCCCCCTTCGCTGAGGACGGCTTTCCCATGACGAACAGCTCTTTGACGGAGCGGATCACCCGTTCCTTGGCGTACATGCTGCGGCACCAGCCGGAAGAGTTCGATCTGGAGTTGGACCAGCATGGCTTCGGCGAGCTGCAGGATGTCGTGTACGCGCTCAACGAGCGTCTCGGAGACCCGATCGAGGAGCGCGACGTCCTGGCCGCGATCCGCAGTGGCGATCGGCCGCGCTACGAGATCCAGGGGACGCGCATCCGTGCGCTCTACGGGCACTCGATCGAGATCGACCCCGGCGATCCCGCGGAGCCGCCCGAGCTGCTCTACATCGGCGTCGGGAGCCGCGATGCGGGCCGCGCCCAGGAGCACGGGCTGCGCAGCGGAAGGCGCACGTTCCTGCACCTGGCCCTGACCTACGAAGCCGCCCAGGAGACGGGGCGGCGCATCGCGCCCGAGTACGCGGTGGTCACCGTGCACGCCGCCGAGGCCTGGGAGGAGGGCGTCAACTTCTACGACCGCGGCGCCCTGTTCCTCGCCGAGGGGATTCCGGTCGAGTTCATCGAGGTCTCGCCGATCCACACCGACGGGGAGCGCCGCGAGCCGCGCGCCTGGAGCCGCCGACCCGAGGTGGGGGGCCGGCGCGACGAGCGCGGCGGACGCCGGGACGGCGGCCGGGACCGTGGCGCAGACCCGGACGAGGACTCCGAACGCGAAAGCGGTCGCCAGCGTCAGGGGGACCGCGACCAGCGCGACGACCGCGAGCGGGAGCCGGAGCGGGAGCCGGAGCGGGAGCCGGAGCGGGAGCGGGAGCGGGAGCGGGAGCGGGAGCCGGAGCGGGAGCCGGAGCGGGAGCCGGAGCGGGAGCGCGATCGCCCTCGGCGCGAGGAGAAACGGAGCGGACCTGCGTCCCAAGTGGCGCGCCCGCAGCCGCGCACGGCCGAGCGCGCGGTGCTCCGCGAGCGGCCGGCCGCGCCCGGCGGCTCGGGCTTCGGGACGGGTATCTTCGAGGCACCGCCCAAGGCGCGCCGCGACGCGCGCGAGGAGCCCACGCGCGCCGGCGCCGAGGATCCTGAGGCGGAGCTCGAAGCGCAGCCGACCCGCCGGCGAGCGCCGGGGCCGGAGTCGCAGCCCGTGTCCGAGTCCCCGCCGCCCGTGTCCGACTTCGGCGCGGGTATCGGCTGAGCGGGCTCGTCTGGACGCGGATGCCGATGCAGGGTCTCCCCGGCTGGAACGGCATCCCCCCGGGGTACGTCGGAGAAGAGTCCGGCCGCGGACGCTGGGTGGTGCGCGAGCGCGACGCCGACGTGCTGCGCGACGCCGGCTTCGGACCGGATGGCGACGCGCGCCTCGCGCCCTCCCAGCTCGCCGGGCGCCGGCCGCTCTTCGAGCTCGAGGGCGCCGGCGGCGCCTTCCTCGTGCGCCGCTTCAGCCACGGCGGCCTCGGCCGCTGGCTCACCGGCGAGCGTTTCCTCGACGCCGCCCGGCCGTTTCGCGAGCTCGAGCTCTCGCTCGCGCTGCGCGAGCTCGGCATCCCCACCCCCGAGGTGGTCGCGGCGCGGGCGCGGCGCGCGGGGCTCGTCGGCTGGCGGCTCGAGGTCGTGACGCGGCGCGTCCCCCGAGCGCTCGATCTCGGCTACGTCCTCGGCCTGGCCCGTGAGGGCGCGGTCGAGCCCCGGGCTCTCGCGCGCATCGTCACGGCGCTCGGCCGCCTCGTGCGCCGGTTGCACGATGCCGGCTTCCAGCATGCCGACCTGCAGCCGAACAACGTCCTGGTCGCGGGCTCCGCGCTCGAGGGCGGAGAGCCCGAGCTGTGGCTCATCGACCTCGACCGCTCGCGCCTTCGCGGGCGCCTCTCGACGCGCGAGCGGCGCGACAACCTGCGGCGGCTCTTCCGTCACGTGCGGCGCCGCGAGCTCGAGCGCGGCCGCGTCCTCGAGCGCACCGCCTACGCGCGCTTCCTTCGCGGCTACGAGGAGTCGCGCGAGGCGCGCAAGGCGGACTGGCGCGCGATCGCGCGGCGCCACGCGCTGGTTTCGGGTCTGCACCGCCTCGGCTGGGTCCTCGAGCGCGCGTTCGGCCGTTCCGCGGACCCGCGCGATCGGGGATCGGGTTAGCCCGCTTTCGCGGGCGAGAGCTGGTGCACGAGGTAGGCGAGGACGAAGGCGCAGCCCGTGAGCCCGTGGATCCAGATCCAGGCGGTGCGCCAGAGTTCGCCCGTGCTGACCTGGACGAGGTACCCCGAGGCGATCATCGGGAACAGGAGCAGAGCCAGCGCCAGCCCGCTGCGGTGGCGCGGGCGGAAGCCCGAGCGCAGGCGGGAAAAGACGTGTCCGTACCAGATCAGCCCGCAAGCGAAGACGAAGAGCGGTGCCGCGAGCACGTGCAGGTGCTGGGCCATCGGCTGCCAGGGGTGCCCGACGACGGCGAACTCGTCCTCGGGCTCGGTGAAGTACCGCATCCACGCGTACACGAGCCCGCTCGTTCCGACAAGGAACGCCGAGGCGTGGACGAAACGTGCGGTGCGCCGGGACACGCGGCTCTCATCCCTCGCGCGACACGACCTCGTGCGCCGCGAGCACTCCGCGTACGGCATTCAGCGTCGCGCGCGCGGTCAGCGTCGCGCCCGTGATGCCGCGGATCCCGCGCTTGAGGGACAGGTCGGCGTCGAGCTTCTTCCCGAGGAACTGCGCGTACCACTTGGCGCGCGGGATGTACTCGCGCGGTTCGCCAAACGCCAGCAGCTCGATCCGTTTGATCGTGTCGTCGGGCGCGACCACGACCATCAACGACTCGTCCAGCGTCCGCACGCGGTGAGTGTCGAAGTACGCCGTGCCGACGAGCTCGCCGTCCTTGCGCGCGACGTAGGGGCGGAGGATCCGGCGCTCGAAGTCATGTCCGGCGAGCTCACCGATCTCCTCTCGCTGCTCGTCGGTCAAGTAGACGCTCGTGCGCTCGACCGTGCAGCCCGCGAACGCGAGCGCCAGGGCCTCGTCGACGGTCAGGAAGACTCTCCCACCGGCGAGCGCCTCGTTGGCGGACACCCGTGCCGGCGGAAGGGCCGGGGAGGCGAGCGCGAGCGCGAGAGCGCCGAGGATGGCGAGGTCAGAACACATAGCCGATGAGGAAGTTGACGCCGTCCGTGCTCTCGGTCGCTGCGACGTACTCGAGCTTCAGGACGGCCTGGGGGATGGGCTGGTAACGTAGGCCCAGCGTGAGGAGTTCGTCCTCCTGCGTGGGATCGGGCACGGAGCCCGCCGGTACCGACGCCTGCGTATCGATCCACTCGTAGCGCGTGTAGGGCATGAGCGAGTGCCGCGAATCGCGCAGGACGTCGTAGCCGAGGGACACGTAGTAGCCCGCCATGCCGTCGGCGAGGTTCTCGCCCGTGGCCGCGTTGAACTCCGCCGCGTCGTCGATGTGCGCGCCGGCGTAGAGTCCGCGCACCCACCAGCGGCCCGCCCGGTGATCGGCGTGCACTTCGTAGAGCGTGGTGCCGAGGTCCGGGACGCCGGCTTCGTCCTGACCCGAGTCGCCGTAGTAGACCGAGCCTCCGACCTTCAGACCGGGGACATCGACCCAGTCGACGCGGCCGACGACCGCGACGTCCTCGGCCGCGGCGCGGTTCCCCTTCTGGCGCCCATCGCGGATGCCCGAGGCGCTGAATTCCTCGCCGTCGAGGCCGTTGACCACGTACGCTCGGTACTCGAAGCCGCCCGCATCGCCAAAGACGCCCAGCCCGTTCTCGCGCCAGGTGCTGGGGAGGATGCGGCTCTCGGTCTGGGGCCGGGTGGCGGCCAGGTACGTGGTCGGCTCGTGCATCTCGTTGATGAGCCCCATCGGGATCAGCAGCAGACCGCCACGGGCGGCGATCACGTCGTTCGCGATGTAGTCGAGGTAGGCGAACTCGAGCGAGGCCGATCCGCCCTCGGCTGTCGTCCCCGAGGACGCGCTCGTCGTTGCGTGTTCGATCTCGATCTCCGAGTTGACGATCCAGTGCTCGTCGAACTTGTAGCCGACGTAGAGGACGCCGCGCTGCGCATCGAAGCGGTCGACCTCGCCGGAGCGGTCCTGGAACAGGATCTCGCCGTAGCCGCCGACCGAAAGGCCGTCGCCCAAGTAGACCTTCGATGCCGCCGGGCCCAGGCCGTAGAAGCTCTCACCGGGCTTCTTGAAGACGTCCTTGAGCTCGAAGCGCTCGAACTCCTGGTCGAGGATGTCGATCTTGTCGGCTAGCTCGGCGTTCTGCTGCTGGAGCTGGCGGTTCTGCTCCTCGAGCCGCTCGACGCGCTGCTCCAGGTCGTCCTGCGCCGACGCCGCGGCCGCGACGGCCGTGATGAACAGCGCCAGCGCCGATGCCCGGCGGACGTGCTCGGCGAATGCGGAATCGCTCATCGATCCTCCTTGCCCTTCGAGACGTGCAGTCGAACCGCGCGGTCGAGCACGCGGACGCGGCCGGCGAGCCCGGAGCTGGCGCGCGCGATGAGCGGGCTCTCGCGGGCGTCGAGCACGACGACGTCGACGCCCGGATGCTCCTCGGCCCAGGCGAGCGCCGCGTTCGGACCCAGCACGAAGAGCCCCGTCGAGAACGCGTCGGCGTCCGTCGCCTCGCGGGCGACGACGGTGACGCTGCCGAAGTCGGGGGCCGGCTGACCGGTGCGCGCGTCGAGGACGTGGCCGATGCGCCGGCCGTCGACCTCGAGCCCGCGCTCGCTGTTGCTCGAGGTCGCCAGCGACCCCTCCGAGAGGGTCAGCTCGAGGATGCCCCGTCCGCGGTCGCGCGGGTGCGCCAGCTCGAAGCTCCGCGCCCCCGCCGCCCCGAAGAGCGCGACCTGGCCCCCGAAGTCGAGCGCTGCGCTCGTGACGTTCAGAGCGTCCAGGCGCGCGAGCGCCGCGTCGAGCGCCACCCCCTTTCCGAACCCGCCGGCGTCGAGCCACACGTCGCGCCGGCGCACGATGACCCCGGGGACTCCGGGGGCGTCCGGCCGGAGCTCGAGACCCGCGAGCCCCGTGTCCGCGAGGGCTCGCGCGAGCTCCTCGTCGCCGGGGATGCGGCCGGTGCCGCGCAGGTCCCAGGCCGCGACCAGGCGCCCGACGGCAGGGTCGAAGGCGCCGCCGGTCGCGCGCCACGCGCCGAAGGCGCGCTCGAGGTCCGCGCGCAGCTCCGGGCTCGCGCGGAAAGGCGTCCCCAGCGGCGCGCGGTTGAGCGCGGCGAGCTCGGTGCCCTCGCGCCAGGTCGAGAGCCGGTCCTCGACCGCCTCGATCGCCCGCAGCGCGAGCTCGCTCGCCTCCAGGGCCGCCGCGCGCGTCGGCGCCTCGACCTCGAGCGCGAGGTAGGTGCCCATCGCCACGAGCTGGCGTTCGATCCGCTGGCCCGGCTGGGCTTGCGGCCGTGGCGCGGCCGGGGAGAGCAGCGCAGCCGTCGCGAGGAGCTCGATCATGACCCGAAACCCTATTGAGATCGGGTCTCATTGTCAAATCGGAATTGAGACTGGTTTCCAACACGGTCCAGCGCCCGCCGCACGCTCCCCCGCGCTCCTTGGAGCGCCGTCCGGAAGGGAACCCGCCGCCGTTCGGGCTGGGCGTGGGCGCTGGGGCGCCCGGCCCCCTAGGATGCGGGCCATGCGCGTCACCTTCGCCGGGGCGGCCGGGTGCGTGACCGGCTCGCGCTTCCTCGTCCAGAGCGGCGGCGCGCGCTTGCTCGTCGACTGCGGGCTGTTCCAGGGCTACAAGGTCCTGCGCGAGCGGAACTGGCGCCGGCCGCCCTTCGATCCCGCGAGCCTGGACGCGGTGCTCCTGACGCACGCCCACATCGACCACTCCGGCTACCTGCCCGCGCTCGTGCGCGACGGGTTCCGCGGCCCGATCTTCGCGACCAGTGCGACGCGCGACCTCTGCTCGATCCTGTTGCCCGACAGCGCGCACATCCAGGAGGAGGACGCCCGGTACGCGAACCGGTACGGCTTCTCGAAGCACACCCCGGCGCTGCCCCTTTACACCGTCGAGGACGCGCAGAAGGTGCGCGGCCGATTCCGTCCCGTCGAGCGTGGCGGCGAGGTCGACGTCGGCGAGCTCTCGGCGCGGTTCAGCGAGGCTGGACACATCCTCGGCGCCTCGAGCATCGCGATCGGCGACGGCACGACGAAGGTTCTTTTCTCGGGCGACCTCGGCCGCGAGAACGACCTGCTCATGCGGCCGCCCGCGGCCCCGCAGGACGCGGACTGGATCGTCATGGAGTCGACGTACGGCGACCGGACGCACCTTCGAGTCGACCCGCTCGAGGCCATCGCCGATCCGCTGCGCCGATGCATCGAGCGCGGCGGCGTGGCGCTCGTTCCGGCTTTCGCCGTCGGGCGCATCCAGGCCCTCTTCTACGCGCTGTACCAGCTTTTCGAGTCCGGCCGACTGCCACGCGTCCCGCTGCACGCCGACAGTCCGATGGCGCGCGAGGTCACGGCGCTCTTCCGCGAGCACACGGACGAGCACGCGCTGTCGTCCGACCTCTGCCACAGGGTCTGCACGCTCGCATCGTTCGCGCGCAGCGTCGAGGAGTCCAAGGAGCTCGACCGTTCTGGCGGGCCGCGGATCATCGTCTCCGCGAGCGGGATGCTGACCGGCGGGCGCGTCCTCCATCACCTGAAGGTGTTCGCGCCGCACGAAAAGAACATGATCCTGCTCCCCGGCTTCCAGGCGCCCGGCACGCGCGGCGCCGCGCTCGCCGACGGCGCCGAGGAGGTCAAGGTCCACGGCAGCCAGGTGCCCGTGCGCGCGGAGGTCGTACAGCTCTCGATCCTCTCCGCGCACGCCGATCAGGCCGAGCTGCTCGGGTGGCTGGGCAGCGCACGACGCCCGCCGCGCGGCGTCTTCCTGGTTCATGGCGAGCCCGCCGCCCTGGACACGCTGCGCCGGCGCGTCGCCGCGGACCTCGGCCTCCCGGTGCGCGTGGCGGACCACGCCCAGACCGTCGAGCTCTCCCGGTGACCGTGCCCGCTCCCGGAGATCCGTCGGCCCGTCCGCCGACCGCGGCCGAGTGGGGGAAGGCCACCCGCAGCGCGGACGAGCAACGATTCCTGGAGGGGCCCAAGCGCCGGCTCGAGGAGCTGCGCCGCGCGCTGCGCATCTTCGTCGAGTTCATCCGCGGCTTCCGCGCGCTCCACTTTCTGCCGCCCTGCGTGACCGTCTTCGGCTCCGCGCGCTTCGGCGAGGGCCACCGCCACTACCGCACGGCGCGCGAGCTCGGCGCAGAGATCGCCCGCCTCGGCCTGACGGTCATGACCGGCGGCGGGCCGGGGATCATGGAGGCGGCGAACCGCGGAGCGCGCGAGGCCGGAGGCGGCTCGGTGGGCTGCAACATCGAGTTGCCCCGCGAGCAGCTTCCGAACCCGTACCTCGACCGCTGGATCACCTTTCGCTACTTCTTCGTGCGCAAGGTCATGCTGGTGAAGTACAGCATCGCCTTCGTCGCGCTTCCCGGCGGCTTCGGCACCCTCGACGAGATCTTCGAGACGGCCACGCTGATCCAGACGGGCAAGATCTCGAGCTTCCCGCTGCTCCTGGTCGGCGTCGACTACTGGCGCCCGCTGCTCGACTTCGTCGAGCACACGATGGTCGAGCGTGGTACCCTCGAGCGCGTCGACCTCGAGCGGCTCGTCCTCACCGACGACCTCACCGAAGTGCTCGAGCGGATCCGCGCGGTCATCCCGGCGCGCTGAGCCCTTCACCCCTCCAGCGCCAGGTCCCGCAGCTGCACGCGCGGGTACAGCGGCCCCTCGGGCGACAGCGCCGCCTCGAGCAGGCGCACCGACGCGCGCCGGTGCCGCTGGCGCAGGATGGGCGAGACGATGCGGCGGTTGACGCGCTGGACGGTGCGACCCAGGGCGCGCGCGAGCTCGTGCGCCTCGCCCGTGCGTCCGACCGCGCGCAGGAGCAGGCTGTGCGAGGCGAGGATCACGACGCGGTCGGCGAGCTCCCCGCCGACGCGGTCCCACAGCTCACGCGCGCGCAGCGTGTGCTCGAGCCCGCGCTCGGGGTCGCCGAGCTCGCGCGCCAGGCGGCCGCGGACGGCCAGGCCCAGGGCCTCCGCGCGCGGCATCCCGATCTCGCGCGCGAGCTCGGTGGCGCGCACGAGCAGGCTCCCGGCCTCGCGCTCGCCCTCCTCCGCCAGGAGGGTCCCGAGGAAGACGGACGCGAGCGTCTCCGTCCGCTTGTCCTCCATCTCGCGCGCGAGGTAGAGCGCCTCGCGCAGATCGGCGTGCGCCTCGCCCGGGCGGTCCGCGTCGAGGAACATCTGGCCGCGCCGCGCGGTGGCCTCGGCCACGAGCCGGCGCTCGCCGCTCTCCTCGGCCATGCGCATCGCGCGGTGTGCCGCTCCGAGCGCGCGCCGCGGCCGGCCGACGAGCCGCAGCGTGCGCGCGCGCAGGAGCTGCGCCGCGGCCCGCGCGGCGCCGCGCTCCTCTCCGCTCCCGCCGCGCGCCAGCTCGCGCGCGCGGTCGCACTGGCGCAGCGTGGACTCGAAGCGGTCGCCCAGGAGGTCGACCAGGGCGAGGCTCAGGTGCGCGAACGCGGCGACCGGCCCGCTCAGCGCGCGCCGGCGCGCCGCGCGCGCGAGCTGGTGCGCCTCGTCGAGCGCGCCGACCTCGAGCTGGATGTCGGCCAGCCGGCGCAGGGCCTGCGACTCGAGGTCCCGGTCGCCCGCGCGGCCGAGCAGGGTCCGCGCGTTGTGCAGGAACCCGCGCGCGATCCCGAACTGCCCCGTCCCGGCCGCGCTGCGCCCGTGCAGGAGGTAGAGGCGTCCCGCGAAGAGCGGGTCGTCTTCGGCGTCGAGGGCCGAGTCGGAGAGGCGCGCGAGGAGCCGGCGCTCCTCCGCGCGCCAGCCGAGGCGGTCGGCCGCGTCCGCCGCGCGCTCGAGGAGCTCGATGCGCAGGCGCTCGCCCTCCTCCGGGCGGAGATCGGCGTCGAGCGCCTCGAGCCCCCACGAAGCGAGGACATGGATGCGCCGCGCGTGCCCCGAGGCGAGCATGCGCGCGAGCAGCCGGGGAAGGTCGGCCAGGAGCTCGCGCCACGCGCCGGCCTCGTGCAGGTGGTAGGCGCGCTGGTAGGCGGCGCCGAGCGAGCGCACGAGTGCCGGCTCCGGCGCCAGAGCGCGCGCTGCGGCGCGGTGCAGCTCCTTGCGCCGGCCGGCCGGGATCGACGCGTACACCGCCTGGCGCTGCGCGGGGTGGCGGAAGCGGTAGCGCGCGCCCGCGCGCTCGAGCCAGCCGTGATCGACGAGCAGGGTCAGCACGTCCGCGATGACGGCCGGCTCGGCGCTCGGGAACGCCCGCGCCAGGAACTCGGGCTCGATGCGCCCGCCCACGACCGCCAGCCGCGAGAGCCAGGCGCGCTCGAACGCCGGGAGCGACCTGAGGCTCTGCGCCAGCGCCTGCATCAAGCTCGCCGGCTTGCGCAGGCGCGAAGGCGGGACGAGCAGGCGCAGCCGCGCGCCATCCGGTCCGCCGTCGACCTCGACCGCCCGGCCGCGGGCGCGCAGCGAGCGCACGATCTCGTCGATCACGTCCGGAGCTCCGCCGCTGCACTCCCAGAGGCGCTCCGCGAGGGCCCGGGCGGGAGTGCTCGGGTCGAACAGCCGGTCGACGATGACGCGCACGGCGCCGGGCTCGAGGGGTGCGAGGCGCAGCTCGGTCGCGCGCGGCGACGCGGCGAGCCGCGCGCGCAACGCCTCCAGCCCCTGATCGTCATGGGCGAGCATCCCGTCGCGCGCGCCGAGGATCAAGAGGAGCCGCGTCCGGGCGAGGTGCTCGACGACGCGCGAGACGACCTCGAGCGTCACCTCGCCCGTCCACGGGACGTCGTCGAGGAACACGACGAGCGGGCGGCGCTCGGCCAGCGCGGTCCACCAGCGGAACAGGCCGTGCGCGAGCGCCACCTCCGTCGTGCCCTCGAACGCCGGGTCGAGGCTCTGGAAGAGGCCGGCGGCGACCCCCGGGGACACCAGACCTTCGAGTCGCGCGCGCTCGGCGTCGCCCGGGGCGGCGTCGCTCGCCAGGTGCAGCCACTGGCGGATCAGGTTGCGCACCGGCTGGCCCGGACGCTCCACCATCCACTCGCTGCCCTCGGCCTGCAGGAAGAGCGGCGGGTCGCCGCAGAGCCGCAGGCGCGCGACCGCCTCCTCGACCAGACGCGACTTGCCGCTCCCGACCGGACCCTGGAGCCAGATCACCCGACCTCCTCCCTGCGTCACGGCCGCGTGCTCGCGAGCGATCTCGGCCAGCTCGCCGTCGCGCCCCGCCCACGGGATCGCATGGCGCCGCGGCCACAGCGGCGGCGCCTGCGCCGGGGAGGCGTAGGCGGCGACGAGCTCGTTCCAGAAGGCGCTGCGCTCGCCGAGCTCCAGGGTGCGCGCGAGGTCGCCCGAGCGCGGGCGGTGCTCGGGGCGCAGCTCGAGGGCGGCGCCGACGACGTGGTCGAGGAACGGCGACAGCTCCGGCACGAGCAGCGAGGGCGGGTCGAACGGCGCGCGCGCGATGCGCTCGAGGAGCGTGTCGGCGGCGCTTGGCCCGAGCTCCGCGCCCGAGGCGCCGCCCGAGGCAAAAGGGTGCTCGCCCGACGCGAGCTCGAAGGCGATCACGCCCAGCGCGAAGACGTCGCTCGCCGGTCCGCCCCGACCGCCGCGTACCTGCTCCGGCGCGAGGTAGGCGAGGCTGCCCGGCCGCCGCCCCTGGTCGCCCGCTTCCGGCCGGTGCGCGAAGCCCAGGTCCAGGAGCACGGCGCGGCCGTCCGCGTCGAAGCGCACGTTCTCGGGTTTGAGGTCGCCATGGACCCAGCCGGCGGCGTGCAGCACGGCCAGCGCGCCGGAGAGCTCGCACGCCACGCGCCGGACCTCCGACTCGGGGAGCCGCCGCTCCGCGAGCAGCCGTTCGCGCAGGCCGGCGCCCTCGAGCAGGGGGAGGACGAGGTAGGGCCCGCGCTCGTCCGCGCCGGCGCCGAGGACCCGCACCAGGCTCGGGTGGCGCACGCCCGCGGCGACGCGCGCTTCGGCCGCGAAGGTAGCGGCGACCCGCGCGTCCCCGGCGAGCTCGGGGAGAGGGTACTTGACCGCCACCCGGGCGCCCGCCGCGAGGCCTTCGAGCGGTCGCGCGAGGGTCGCGCGCCAGACGCTCGAGGAGCGTCCGCTCCCAAGCTGGCCGTCGAGCTCGAAGAGGGGATTGGACGCAGGCAATGCGCGGTCGCGTGGAATGGGTCGACGGGGTGGCTCGCAGGGAGCGCGTCCCTATCATAGGCCGCCCGGTCGGCGCGCTCCGCCTGCTTTCGCGCGACTCGCCACGTCGAGGAATCTTGAGCTTCCACGTCTACAACTCGCTGACCCGGCGCAAGGAGCGCTTCGAGCCCCTCGAGCCGGGGCGCGCGCGCATGTACAACTGCGGGCCCACCGTCTACGACCGCCAGCACATCGGGAACTTCCGCTCCTTCCTGTTCGCCGACGTCCTGCGGCGCTGGCTCGAGTACCGCGGCTTCGAGGTGCGGCAGGTGATGAACATCACCGACGTCGGCCACCTGGTCGACGACGCGGACGAAGGCGAGGACAAGATCGAGGCGCAGGCGCGGCGCGAGAAGCTCGACCCCAGGGCGATCAGCGAAGGGTACGCGCGGATGTTCCTCGCCGACATCGCCGAGCTCGGCGTGCTCGAGCCGCTGGCGCGCCCGCGAGCCACGGACTACGTCCCGCAGATGGTGGAGATGGTCCAGGGTCTGATCGAGCGCGGCCACGCCTACCAGGTGGACGGCGACGTCTACTTCGACGTCACCAGCTTCGCGGGCTACGGGCGCCTCTCGGGCAACCGCGTCGAGGACCTCGAAGCCGGGGCGCGCGTCGCGGTCAACGAGGACAAGCGCCACCCGGCCGACTTCGCGCTGTGGAAGAGCGATCCCAAGCACCTCATGAAGTGGGAGACGGTCTTCGGCCCGCACGGCTTCCCGGGCTGGCACATCGAGTGCTCGGTGATGGCGCGCGAGCTCCTCGGTGACCGGATCGACATCCACACGGGCGGGGAGGACAACATCTTCCCGCACCACGAGTGCGAGATCGCCCAGAGCGAGAGCTTCACGGGCGAGCCTTTCGCGACCTACTGGATGCACGCCAAGTTCCTCCAGGTCGACGGGGGCAAGATGAGCAAGAGCCTGGGCAACGTCTACACGCTGGACGACGTCAAGGCGCGCGGGTTCACGCCGCGCCACCTGCGCTGGGCCCTGATCCGCGGCCACTACCGGCAGCCGCTGAACTTCACCTGGGACATCCTGGCGGCGGAATCCGCGGGGCTCGACAAGCTGGACGAGCTCGCGCACCTCTTGCGCAAGGCCAGCGCGGGCGAGGGCGCGGCGGCGGAGGCCGGCGCCGGGGCCGACCTCGTCGACGGCGCGCGCGCCGAGTTCGAGGCGGCTCTGGACGACGACCTCAACGTCCCGGCGGCGATGCCGCCGCTCTTCGGCCTGCGCGGCGCGGTGCTCGAGCGGCGCCTCTGCGCCGCGGCCGCCGCGGACGCGCTGCGCTTCCTCGAGCGCGCCAACGCGGTCCTCGCCGTGATCGACCTCTCCGAGCAGTCGATCGATGCGGAAGTGGAGGAGCTCATCGCCCGCCGCGCGGCCGCGAAGGCCGCCGCGGACTGGGCCGAGGCCGACCGTATCCGCGACGAGCTCGGGGCGCGGGGGATCGAGCTGCAGGACACGCCCGAGGGCGTCACCTGGCGGCGCAGGTAGCCGGCGCCGAAGGGATTCTGGAAGCCGTTCTCCGGAAGCCGGCCCGGCGTTCGCGCTCCTCCCATGCGCGCTCTCGAGCCTGGCCGCGCCCACCCAGCAGGCGCCCCGCGCGGGCCGGCGCGCGGCGTGCTGAGCGCCCTCGCCGCGCTGAGCCGCGGGGACGAGTCCGCGGCGCAGCGGCTGTTTCCGGTCGTGTACGACCAGCTGCGCGCCATCACCGCCAGGTACCTGCGCGGCGAGCGGGCGAGCCCGACGCTCCAGGTGACGGCGGTCGTCCACGAGGCCTACCTGCGCCTGGCCGGCCGACGCGATCTCGACGCCGACGACCGGGGTCGCTTCCTCGTCGTGGCGGCCTGCGCGGTCCGTCGCGTGCTCGTCGACCGCGCGCGCCGGCAGCTGGCGCAGAAGCGCGGAGAGGGGGCGCGGCGCGTCGCGCTGGGCGCCGGCGTGCCCGCGTCCGGCCGGGGGCCGTTGGAGGTGCTCGCGCTCGACGAGGCGCTCGAGGGCCTCTCGTCGCTCCACGCGCGCCTGGGGCGCGTCGTCGAGCTGCGCTTCTTCGGAGGGCTCAGCATCGACGAGGTGTCGCACGTGCTCGGGGTCTCGAGGCGCACGGTCGAGGCCGACTGGACGGCGGCCAAGGAGTGGCTCCGGGAACGCCTGCGCGGGGGTGCGGCGTGAGGGCGAGCGACGGCTTCCTCGAGCGGCCGGCCCTCGATGGCGGGGTCGACCTCGCGGCGCTCGGCCTGGAAGCCGACACCGACCTCGCCGTCCCCGAGCGCATCGGCTCGCTCGCGGTGGAGGGGATCCTGGGGGCGGGCGCCACGAGCATCGTCTTCGTCGCCTGGCAGGAGGACCCCGGACGCCGCGTCGCGGTCAAGGTGCTGCGCGACCACGTCGCGCGCGCGAGCCGAAGACGCTTCGAGAGCGAGGTCCGGGTCCTCGCCCGGCTCGACCACCCTGCCATCGCCAAGTTGTTCGAGGCGCACACCAGCGACCGCCTCGGATCCAGTCCGTACTTCGTGATGGAGCTCGTCGAGGGCTGGACGCTCGACCAGTTCGCGCGGCGCAGGGCGCTCGACGTCGAAGCGAAGGTCCTTCTCCTGGCCCGGATCTGCGACGCGCTCGAGCACGCCCATCGGAGCGGCGTCATCCATCGCGATCTCAAGCCGCGCAACATCCTCGTCGGGCCCGACGGAGCCCCCAAGGTGCTCGACTTCGGCATCGCGTGCCTGATCGATGGCGGCACTTCGAGCGTCGACGGGCTCACGGCGGGGCAGATCCTGGGGACCCTGGACTACATGAGCCCCGAGCAGGCCGAGCCCGGGGGCGAGCCCCTCGATGCGCGCAGCGACGTCTACTCGCTCGGCGTGCTCGGCTACGAGCTCCTGAGCGGCGAGCTGCCCCACGACGTCGCGGGCCGCACGCTGCCGGAAGCTGTGCGGGCGCTGTGCGGGGTCGAGCCGATGCCGCTCGGCCGGCGCTCGAAGGCCTTGCGCGGCGAGCTGCAGGCGATCTTCGCCAAGGCGCTGGAGAAGGACCGCGAGCGGCGCCATCGCTCGGCCGCCGCGCTGGCCGAGGACCTGCGCCGGGTTCTGCGCAACAAACGCACCCTCCCGGCGAAAGGGCTATGGTAGCGCGCCCTCGAGCCCGAGGAATGGGCCTCGAAGGCCCCCGGAGACCACGATGAACCGCTGGAACGCCCTGTGCCTGTCCGTGATGCTCGGTTCCTTCGCGCTGCGGTCCGGCGTCGCCGGCGAGCCCGCGGAGACCGCGGCCCGGGGCCGCGAGCCGAGCCGGCTCGCCGAGGACCTCCCCGAGGCCGTGACCTACGCCGAGCACGTCGCCCCGATCCTGCAGGCGAGCTGCCAGCCCTGCCACCGCCCGGGCCAGGTCGGCCCCTTCTCGCTGCTCGGCTACGAGAAGGCCAAGGGCTGGGCGGCGATGATCGAGGAGGTCCTGCGCGAGGATCGGATGCCCCCGTGGAACGCCGACCGCGAGTTCGACGGCGTGTTCGCCAACGAGCGGCGCCTCGGCGAGCGCGACAAGGAGCTCGTCTTGAAGTGGATCGCCGACGGGATGCCGCGCGGCAACCCCGAGGCGGACCCGCAGCCGGTGAAGTGGCCCGAGGGCTGGACGATCGGGCACCCGCACGCCGTGGTCACGGTCGAGAACAAGGTCGAGATCGGGCGCGACGGGGTCGTCGAGACGCCGCTCGACGAGCGCGGCTGGGAGGTCCCGCGCGAGGGCGTCGTCGAGTACCAGTACTTCTCGGCGCAGACCGACTTCGCGTCCGACATGTGGGTGCGCGCCATCGAGACCAGGCCCGGCGTCCCCGACGTCGTGCACCACGTGCTCGTCTGGGTCGACGACCCCGAGGATCCCGGCGGCTGGCAGGAGCAGGACAGCTTCCGCAGCTACTTCGCCGTGACCGTCCCGGGCGAGACGCCCTCGGTGTACCCCGCGGGCCTCGCCAAGCGCCTGCCGGCGGGCGCCAAGCTGATCTTCCAGGTGCACTACACGCCCAACGGCAAGGAGCGCTTCGACAAGAGCAGCCTCGCGATGATCTTCAGCGACGAGCCACCCGAGCGTGAGGTGTACACGGACGCGGTCGTCAACACGCGCTTCCGCGTCCCGGCCGGCGCGGACGACGTCGAGGTCCGCGCGCTGGGCCGCATCGAGCGCGACATCGAGCTCCTGACGTTGTTCCCGCACATGCACACGCGCGGCAAGGACTTCCGCTTCGTCCTGCGGCTGCCGGACGGCGCGGAGCGCGACCTCCTGCGGACGCGCTTCGACTTCAACTGGCAGGAGGCGTACGCCTTCGCGGAACCGGTCCTGCTCCCCGGCGGCTCCGAGCTGCACTGCGTCGGGCACTTCGACAACAGCGCGGCCAACCCCAACAACCCCGACCCGAGCGTCGAGGTCCGCTGGGGTGATCAGACGTTCGACGAGATGTTCATCGGGTACTACGACTACATCGAGGCGCGGTAGCGTACGGCGTACGCTGCCGACGCCGCATGGCTAGAACCAGGTCACCGAGACCGCGTTGGTCGTGTTGAACTGGCTCCCGCAGGGGCTCGGCGGATCGCGGTACCAACCCATGTAGCTCCAGGTCGACCCGGAGACGACCTGCCCCGCCGCCCCGAACCCGAGCGAGATGGCGATCACCTCGCCCGGCCCGTACGTCGCGGCGCCGGAGCCGTCCGTCCTGCGCAGCGGGTAGCGGAAGATGGGCGCCGCCACGCACAGGAAGCCGTCGCCGAAGGGCACGCGATTGCGGTTCTGCGAGGCGGCCAGGATCAGGGACTCGCCTGCCCGGATCCCCGACATGGTCAGCACGAGGTCGTCGCTCGAGATGTCGGCCGTGCCGGAGGCCGCCAGGTGCCCGCCGGTGCTCGGGTCCGCGTCGCTGCCGGTGTTGCCGCACCCGGCTTCGGGGTCGTCGTTGCCGCACGGGCACCCGATGCCGAAGCAGTACTCGGTGGCCGGTCCGTCGGCGACCACGTTCGTGTAGATGTCGGCGTTGCCGAGGTCGGTGTCCATGTAGACCGGGAACGTGCGGCGGCCGGCGCTGGCGATCCCGAGGTAGTCGCCGATGAAGAAGCCGCCGCTGAAGGCGAGGGCGCTGTCCATCGGCGTGGCGGTCAGGTCGATCTCGGCCCAGGTCGCACCCTGGTCGTCGCTGTAGGCGTAGTAGGTGTCGATCAGACCGGTGGACGCGGAGTCCTGCTGGACGACGCCGCGGGTGTCGTGGAAGACCAGGTGCACCCGGCCGTTCCCGTCGACGTCGGCGAAGGGGAAGAACTGGTCGCCCGGCGTCGCCGCGTCGGTGTTGACCACGACCGGCGTGCTCCAAGTCGCTCCCTGGTCCGTCGACCTCGAGAAGTACACGTCGACGTTGAATCCGTTGGGCTGGATGTCGGTCGTGTCCGGGTAGACGTAGTACAGGGTCCCGTCGTCCGGGTCGACGCCGAGCCCCGCCAGGTGCGGGTTGCGGTAGGTGCCGGGCGTGCGCGAGGAGTCCAGGCCCCACACGTCCATGCGCAGGGCGACGACGATCTCGGGGCCGAAGCTGGCGCCCGCGTCGAAGCTGCGCCGGAGCGACATGTGATCGCCCGCGCCGTCGGGGTTCCAGTACGCGACGTACAGCTCGCCGCCGGGTCCGACGCGCGGCAGGAAGCCCAGCCCCGGACCGAGGGAGACCGGCGCGCTCCAGGAAGCGCCCATGTCCGTCGAGCGGATGACGCCCTCGTTGTAGGCGATGTAGAGGTTGGTCTCGTCGGGCGCTCCGGGCCGCGGGCCGGCGACCATCCAGCCCTTGTCCACGCCGCCCGAGACGCGCGCCATCACCGGCGGGCCGAAGGTCGGGGAGCCGGGGTCCTTGCGCGCGACGAAGATCCCGCCGTTGCCGGCGAAGGACATCCCGCCGGCCCAGAGCGTCCCGGTGCGGTCGCAGTGCGCGGTCATCGGGTCGCCCTCGACGGACGACCGGAAGGGCGGCGCCGGGCGCAGGAGGAAGTCGCTCCACGTCTCGCCGCCGTCCAGGCTCAGCGCGACCCCGGTGCGCGGCGTGCCCTCGCGGTAGTCGTTCCAGGCCGCGACGACCTCGAGCGGGTTCGCCTTGCTGACGCCCACCGTCGTCTCGTTGCAGGGCCCGGTCGGTTTCGCGTCGACGCGCGTCTGCGGACCGACGGTGATCTGCCCCAGGGCGGGCGGCCCGGCGGCGGCGAAGAGCGCGCCCGGGAGCGCGACGCAGAGAGCGCGCGCGGCGATCGAAGTCCTCATCGGTCCGTCCTCCGCTCGGGCTCGGGGCTGCGCGAAGCGAGCTGGGCGCGCATCTGCGGCGGAATCGCCTCGCCCGCTCGCTCGGCGAGGTGGATCTCGCGCCAGGCGCCGGCGTCTTCGCGCAAGAGGAAGTGGATCTTGGCCAGCAGCTTGTGCGCCGCGCCGTGCCCGGGCTCGAGCCGCACGGCCTCGGAGAGCGCGGCGATCGCCGCGTCGCGCTCGCCCGCCCTCCAGAGGACGTTGCCCAGGCGCGCGTGCGCGTCGGGGTCGCTCGGGTCGAGGTCGAGCGAGGTGCGGTACGCCGCCTCGGCCTTGTCGTCCCAGCCCTTCGGGAGCAGCAGCGTGTCGCCGAGCTCCAGGTAGCGCCGCGCATCCTCGGGCGCGAGCAGCACCGCGCGCGTGCGCGCCGCGACGGCCTCGAGGATCCGGTTCTCGCGCGTGAGCTCTTCCGCGAGCCGCGCCTCGCGCGCCGAAGCCGCGGCGTCCGGGCCCGCCACGAGCCGCCGCGCTTCCTCGGGGACGAGCACGGCGCGCCCGCTCTCGTACGCGAGGCCGAGCAGGGCCGCGCGCTTGCGCTCGTCCTTGTAGTCGCTGACCGGCCGCGCGCCGTCCGGCGGCGCGGCGCTCGTCGCGATCACCTCGTCCTCGAGCTGCGCCACCGTCTCGGGACTGCAAGACCCGAGGAACGGCAAGGTGCAGGCGAGCGTCGCCGCAGTTCGCCGAATCATCTCCTCTCCTTGATCATCTCTTCTCCTTTGCCGCGGAAGGGGCTGGGGGGTTCAGGATACCACCGCGGCGAGGCCGTTCAGTCGACTTGCATCAGCCATACCAGGACCTCGCGCGAAGGCCCCACGATGCGCCCGTCCCGCATCTGCTCCGACCCCAGGACCGTCCACCCCGCCGCGCGCACCTCGATGCTCTGCGGCTCGCGCTCGCGCCGCAGGCGCACGACCCCGTCCGGACCGCTCCTCGCCGCCAGCTCGCCGTCGATCCACACTTCCGCGCCGGCGACGGGCGGCGCCTCGGCGGCGCGCACGTACGTCCCCCAATCTTCGGTCCCGAAGCTGCCGAGCTCGCCCTGGCCGTCGCGCAGGAGCAGGGTCGCCCCGAACCCGCGCTCGAGGCGCACGCGCGCGACGCGCCGCTCGCCCTCGCCCTCGAACGCATCCTGCGTGCCCACCGCCGGGACGTATCCGTCCGCGAAGACGTTCCAGCGGAAGCGCGCGCCAGGGGAGAACTCGCCGTGCTCGCCCGAGCGCGAGGGCCGCGCCTCCGGATGCCAGTAGTGCTCGCCCTGGAACTGCACGTAGAAGGCGTCGATCCGCGCGCCGGTCTCCGCGTCCTCCACCTCGAACGCGACCGAGTAGCGTGGTGCCGCGTCCTGGCACGTGAACACGACGTCGGCGGCGGGGGCGGAGACGCGCACGGACTCCGGTGACCACTCGCGGCCATCGAGCGGGATGATGGAGAGCTCGTAATCCCCCGCCGGGACCTCGGGAAAGGCGAAGGTATCGGGCTCGGGGCCACGGGCGACGACCCCGCCCTCGAGGAACAACCGGTCGATCGTCTGGCTGGTCCATTCGCAACGGTCGAACGCCCGGCCGTCCACGGCCCGCAGGCGCACGAGCGCGGGGCGCAGCCGCTTCCCGCTGGCGCTCGCGACCTTGCCCTCGACCGAGCCCACCGGCTCCTGGGCCTGGACGGCGACGTCGCCCACGGTCGACTCGCCCGGCATCACGGTGACTCTCAAGAGGACCGGCTCCTCCCCGCGCCGCGGGCGCACGAAGAGCCAGTACTCGCCGGGCGCGAGCGAGGCGAACGCGAAGGTCCCGTCGGGCTCCGACTCGTCCTTCGCCCAGCCCGCGGGATCGGCGGCGGACCGCTGGCCGTCGGCCGGCGCGAGCACGAGGCGCGCCCCGCGCAGGGGCCGCTCGAGCGTGTCGACCACGCGCCCGCGCAGGAGGCCGAGCACCTGGTCGAGGACGACCAGCGGCACCTCGGGGTGGACGCCGGCGATGCCGTAGGCGATCTCGCACTCGCCGCGCCGCGTTCCGTCCTCGTTCTCGACCTGCAGCAAGAGCCTCCCGCCCGGGTAGATCGGCGTCTGCGGGTTGTCGTAGCGGATGAACGGCGGGTCGTGCGGGTAGAGCGGCGCCCAGTCCCACGCGCGGTCCGGCTCCGCGCGACCGCGCGCCGCGATCTCGACCACGCGCGCGCGTAGCGGCCCTAGGGCCTCCGTGTGTTCGCCGACGCGGAAGCGGTAGGTGGGGCCGATCGCGATCGGCACGATCCAGCCGCCGTCCTCCTCGGAGGGCTCGAGCGCTTCGCGTCGGACGGTGCGGATGTGCGTCCCCTTGTGCGGGTCGTGGACCTCGACGTGCTCGCACCCCGGCGGCAAGGGCTCCTCGCAGCGGAAGCGGCCGTGCGTGTCGACGGGCGCCGCGAGCGGGCCGGCGGCGACGCGCGCGAGCGGGACCGGCTCGCGCGTGGCGGCGTCGACGACGAGCCCGGCGAAGGGCGCCGCGGAGAGTTCGGAGGCCGGGCCGCCCTCCATGGCGGCCGGCCGTTCCTCGGCGCGGGCCGTGCGCGCGGCCGAGCGCTCCGGCTCCCCGTCCGGCGCGCCCTCGAGCTCGGCGCGCTCGCGCGCGACGCCTTCCCGCTCGGGGGCCTGGGGATCGAAGGCGATGCCGCGCCCCCCCGGCCCCGTGCTCCAGACCACCCCCAGCAGCACCGCGACTCCACCGAGCCCCAGGCCGACGAGCAGCGGTGCGCGCCGGTTCACGCCGCGGGGCCTCCTCCGACGGGATCGGGAGGGGGCGCCTCGTCCTCCTGCTCCCGTTCCGGTCGGATCGCCCGGTCGCGCTCGCGCGCCTCGCGGATCACGCGGTCCATCCGCGCGGCCTCGGCGATCGAGTCGTCGTAGTGGAAGGAGAGGCGCGGCGCGCGGCGCAGCTGGAGCGTGCCCGCCACCTGGCGCTGCACGAAGCCGCGCGCGTGCTCGAGCATGTGCTCGGTGCGGCTCACCTCGCTCTCGTCGCCGAGGACGGAGTAGTGGATCTTGGCGTGCTGGAGGTCCTTCGAGAGCTCGACGCCCGTGATCGTGACGAAGGCAGAGCGCGGATCGGCGACCTCGAACTGCAAGCAGTGGGCGGCGCGCCGGTGGATCTGCGCTTGCAACCGGGCGATGGTCCTCTCGCTCGCCATGCCGCCGCCGCGCCCGTCAGCGCACGGGGTCCAGCGTCCGCTTGACCTCGACGACCCTGAAGGCCTCGATCACGTCGCCCTCCCGGACGTCGCGGTAGTCGCGCAGGACGATGCCGCACTCGAAGCCCTCGCGGACCTCGCGCGCGTCGTCCGACTCGCGGCGCAGCGACCCGATCAGGCCCGTGTGGACGACCTGGTCGTCGCGCAGGAGCCGGATCTTGCTGTCGCGGAACACCGATCCGTCGAGGACCATGCAGCCGGCGATGACGCCGACCTTCGAGGACTTGAACAGGCGCCTGACCTCGACGTGGCCCGTGACCTCCTCGTTGAGATCCGGCGCGAGCGAGCCCTCCATCAGGTCCCTGATGTGGTCGACGAGCTCGTAGATCACGTCGAAGCGCCTGATCTCGACCCCGGCCCGCTCGGCGGCGGTGCGCGCCTTGCCGTTCACTCCGACGTGGAAGGCGACGACGAGCGCTCCGGCCGTGGAGGCGAGATCGATGTCGCTCTCCGTGATCGCCCCGACGCCGGCGTTCAGGATCTTGACCTCGACTTCCTCGTGCTGGATCTCGGTCATCGTGCTGCGAATGACCTCGACCGAGCCCTGCACGTCGGCGCGCACGATCAGGTTGATCGTCTTGCGGCCCACGCTCCCCTCGCCGCCCAGGATGGCCTGCAGGTCCGCCGACGACGTGCGCTCGGAAGCCAGCGCGAGGGCGCGGTTGTTGCGCTCGCGCTCCTCGGCGACCTCCTTGGCCTGGCCCAGGCTCTCGACGACGTGGAACGCGTCTCCGACCCCCGGCAGAGCCGAGAGGCCCGTGACCTCGACCGGCATCGACGGCCCCGCCTTGGGGATCGTCTTGCCGCGGTCGTCGTGGATCGACTTGACCTTCCCGTAGCCCTCGCCCGCGAGGATGATGTCGCCGCGGTCGAGCGTCCCGTCCTGCACGAGCAGGTGCGCGACGATGCCCTGGCCCTGCTGGATCTCCGCCTCGAGCACGACGCCGGAGGCAGGCCCCTCCGGGTGCGCCTTGAGCTCGAGGACCTCGCCCTCGAGGAACACGCGCTCGAGCAGATCCTCGATGCCCTCGCCCTTGAGACCGCTGACCTGGAGCATCGCCGTCTCGCCGCCCCATTCCTCGGGGTTCAGCCCCAGGACCGCGAGCTGCTGCATCACGCGCGTCGCGTCGTAGCCGGGCTTGTCCTTCTTGTTGATGGCCACGATGATCGGCGTACCGGCGGCGCGCGCGTGGTTCAGAGCCTCCTCCGTGTGGGCCTTGACGCCGTCGTCGCCGGCGACCACCAGCACGACGATGTCGACCGCCTGCGCGCCGCGGGCGCGCATCGCCGTGAAGGCGGCGTGACCCGGCGTGTCGACGATCGTGACCTTGTGGCCGAGCTTCGTCTTGACCTGGTACGCGCCGATGTGCTGCGTGATCCCGCCCGCCTCGCCCTCGGCGACGCGCGTCTGGCGGATCGTGTCGATCAGCGTGGTCTTGCCGTGGTCGACGTGCCCCAGGAACGCGACGGTCGGCGGCCGCAGCACGAGCTTGGCCTCCTCGACCGAGCTGCGCTTGAGCTTGACCTCCTCGAGGTGCGCCTGCTCGGCCGAGATCTCGTGCCTGATCTCGAGGTCGACGTCGAACTCGCTCGCGAGCAGCCGGGCCGTGTCCTCGTCGAGGAGCGAGTTCATCGTGAACAGCCCGAGCTTCTCGTGGAGCGCCATCTTGAGGAGGACGTTCGACTTCAGCTTGAGCGACTCGGCGAGCTTCGCGATCGTGATCGGAGCCTCGACGGAGACCGAGCCTCCGGCGAGCGGCGATTCGGTGACGTCCTCGCGGCGCCCCGATCCGCCCCGACCGGGGCCGCCGCGCACGGGTCCGGCGCCGCGGCGGCCGCTGCCGCCACGGCCACCCGCCTGCTGCGGACCGCCGGCGCCCCTGCGGCGCAGGAAGCGACCGGACTCGCGCTCGCGCAGCTGCGCAGCGGTGAGCTCGCCGCGCGCACCCCCGGCGCCGCGCATCATCGCGCGGCTGCGGTCGTGCGAGAAGGTCGGCTGGACGTCCGGCGCGTCCTCGTCGCGCGAGCGCAGGCGCCGCGACTCTGCCTTCTTCTTCTCCTGGCCCGTGAAGGTCGAGGGGTCGATGAAGCCGACGACGGTGCCGCGCGGCTTGACCTTCGAGTCCGCCGGCCCCGCTTCCACGGCGGCGGCTTCCCCGTCGCCGGTCGGCACCTCGAAGGCCTCGGGGGCCCGCGCGCCGAGGGTCGGCTGTGCGAGAGGCTCCGGCGGCGGCTCGGCTTCGACCTCGGCGGCCTCGGGCTCCGGCAGGGGCTCGGCGCGCGCGGGCTCGGGCGTGGCCCGGGCCGCGGTCTCCGGCTCGAGGGCCGCGGCGGCCGGCTCGGGCCGGGTCTCGGGCGTCGCCGCGGCGGCCGGGGCGACCTCGGCCGGGGGCGCTTCGGGCTCGGGCTCGAACGCGGCGGGCTCGGGCGCCGCCGCCTCCAGCGGGGGCACCGCGGCCGCGGCCGGCGGCTCGGGCCTCGCGTCCTCGATCGGTGGCGTCAGCGGCGGCTCGCGGCGGCTCCGCGCGGGCTCGGCCGGCTTCTTTTTCTTCTTCTTGAAGACCTTGATCCCCGCGGCGCCGGGCGGGCCCTCGACGTCCTCGTCGATCTGGCGGGCGAAGCCGTGGGCCGCGAGCACTCCCTGGACCTGGAGCACCTCGAAGTCGTCCAGGGCGGACATGTGGCTCTTGACCTGGCTGAAGCCGAGGTCGCGGAGCTTGGCCGCCAGGTCCTTGCCCGACATGCCGAAATCCTTGGCCAGGTCGTGGATGCGTACCTTCTTGCTCAAGACTCGAGGGCCTGCCTCTCTCCTTGCTTCGCTTCGATCAACTCTCGCCGACCTTCCCCAGCATCTTGGACGACTTGCCCTCCCGAACCGCGGTCTCGGAGGGGGACATGGCCGAGTGCGACGCTCGCGCGTGCGTGTCCGCGTCGTCGTCGGTCGGTGGATCCGCCCCGGAGGCCCCCCCGGAGCCGCCCCCGGAGCCGCCTTCGGAGCCGCCTTCGGAGCCGCCCTCGGAGCCGCCCCCGGAGCCGCCTGACGGTGCGCTGCCGTCGCCGCTCTCTTCCTCGTCGCCGAAGAACTCGGCGCGGGTCTTGATGTCGATGTCCCACCCGCACAGGCGGCTCGCCAGGCGCACGTTCTGCCCGCGCTTGCCGATGGCGAGCGACTGCTGGTCCTCGTCGACGATGACCGTCGCGGAGTGGGAGTCCACGTCTGGATAGATATTGTCCAGATGGATGGTCGCCGGCTTGAGGCCGTTCATGATCAGGGTCTCGAGCGAGTCGCTCCACCGGATGATGTCGATACGCTCCCCTCGCAGCTCGTCGATCACCGCCTTGATGCGCGACCCGCGCACGCCCACGCAGGCGCCGATGCAGTCGATCTTGGGGTCGGAGGATAGCACGGCCATCTTCGTGCGGTACCCCGGCTCGCGCACGACCCGCTTGATCTCGATGATCCCGTCGGCGATCTCGGGGACCTCGACCTCGAACAGCCGGCGCACGAGGTCGGGATGCGTGCGGCTCACCAGGATCTTGACCCGCGACCCCTCCTTGCGCACCTCGATGACGATCGCGCGGATCCGGTCGCCGGGCGCGTAGGTCTCGCCGCGAACTCGGTCGTCGCGCGACAGGTGGGCCTCGACCTTGCCCAGGTTGATCACGAGGTCGTTGCCCTCGTAGCGTTGCACGATGCCGTTCACCAGCGTGCCGACCCGCGACTCGTACTCCTCGAAGAGCACATCGCGCTCCGCCTCGCGCACGCGCTGCATGAATCCCTGCTTCACGGCCTGCGCGGCGATGCGCCCGAGCTCGGACAGCTCGAACTCGTAGACGTCCTCCTCGTCCTCCATCGTGACTTCCCCCGTGTTGCGGTCGATTGTCACGACCAGCTCCTCGCCGACCCCGAGGCGACGGCGGGCTCCCGCGGCGAGCGCTTCCTCCAAGGCTCGGACGATCACCTCCTTGGGGATGTCCTTGTTGGTGTGGATGATGTCGATCATCCGTAGGAGTTCTTCACCGTTCATGGGCGGCCTTCAGGGGGTGGCCTTCACGGGTGGCCGATTGCATCGGGGCTTTGGGGCTCGGGCGATGGTACGACGGGTCGCTTAACGAAAAAGAGTGGGTCTCCCCACTCCTGAAGCAGTGCGCGCTGCACGGTTTCTTCGTGGTTTCGGTGACTCCACAGTTTGGGATCGGGGTCGGGGGGAGTCAACTGCTGTGGTGGATCCCCCCGAGGGGGTGCCGAGAGGGAGAATGCAGATCCAGGACCCGATGGTCGGCTCCAGCGAGGTCTTCCGGGCCTTCGCGGCCGAGCTCGCGCAGGTGGCCTCCACGGCCGTCACCGTGCTCCTCGAGGGCGAGAGCGGCAGCGGCAAGAGCCGGGCCGCGCGGACGCTCCACGCGCTCGGGCCGCGGGTCGCCGGTCCGCTGGTCTCGATCGACCTCGCCGCGCTATCGCCGAGCCTGCTCGAGGCGGAGCTCTTCGGCCACGAGGCCGGAGCGTTCACCGGGGCTCAGCACGCCCGCGCGGGACGGATCCGGAGCGCGGCGGGGGGCACGCTCGTGCTCGAGGGCGTCGACCGCCTCCACGGCGAGCTGCAGGTGAAGCTCCTGCGCACGCTCCAGGAGCGGACGGTCGAGCCCCTGGGGGGTGAGACGGCGGTCCCGGTCGACGTGCGCTTGGTCGCCACCTGCGCCAGCGACCTGCGCGCCGAGGTCGAGGCCGGCCGTTTCCGCGAGGACCTCTACTGGCGGCTGGCCGTCGTCACGCTGCGCGTGCCCCCGCTGCGGGCGCGCGCCGGCGACATCCCCGAGCTCGCGAGCCACCTCGCGCGCGTGGCCGCGGAGCGCGTCGGGGCGCCCGCGCGACCCTTCACCCCGGGCGCCCTCGAGCGCCTCGCGGCGCATCCCTGGCCCGGAAACGTGCGCGAGCTCGAAAACGCGGTAGAAAGGGTCCTCGTGCTGAGGCCGATGGGCGAGGAGGGCGAGGCGGTCGCCGCCCGCGAGCTCGACTTCCTCTCCGAGGCGACCCGCGGCGTGGCCACCCGCCTCGCGCGCGAGAGCCTGGCCCACGGCATCGATCTCGAGAGCATGATCCAAGCGATGATGGAAGAGGCGCTCCGGCAGCAGCGCGGCAATCGGTCGGCGGCCGCGCGCCAGCTCGGGCTGTCGCGCCGCGCGTTCGAGTATCGGCGCAGCCGGCGGGCCCCGGGGTCCGCGGAGGGCACGCCGTGAGGCGGCTCCCGCTCGTCGCCGCGCTGCTCCTCGGAGCGCTGCCGGCCCGGGCCCAGGAGCCCGCGGAGGTCGACGAGCTCTGGCGCCGGATCGACGCCGGTCCCGAGGCCGGGGCCGAGGCGCTGCGCGCGGCGTGGGAGGCCCTCTGGAACGATCCCGGGCCGGCCCTCGAGGCCGCCTTCGGGACGTTCGCGAGCGCTCCGCCCCGCGGGCGCAGGGCGCGGGCGCACCTCTTGCGCGAGCGCGGCGGCAGCGAGCACCTGCCGCGCGCCCTGGCGCTCGCGGACGACCCGGATGCGGCCGTGCAGCGCGACCTGATCGGCTATTGCGCGCGCCGCGACCTGGGTCCGGCCGGGGCCCTCGAGCGCGCCGCGGTCCTCGAGCGCCTCGCGGGCGAGGCCGCCGACGACGGCGTGCGCACGGCGGCGACCGAAGCGCTCGCGGAGCTCGACGCGGGACCGGCGGTCGCCGCCCTGGCGCGGCTGGCGGGCCGCGGACCGATCGCGCAGCGCGTGCTCGCGGCGCAGGCCCTCCCCGCCGTGCCCGCCGCCTGGGAGCCTGTGCGCGACCTCGTCGCGGGGGGCTTCGCGCCCGCCGGGCGGGAGCGCACCCCCGCGGAGGTGCTCGAGGCACTCCTGCCGCTCTACGGGCGGCTCCTCGCCGACCGCGAGGCCGGCGGGGAGGCCGACCGCGACCGGGCCCCGCTGGTCCTCGGCTTGCGCCACCCAGCGCCCGAGGTCCAGGGCGCCACCGCCGACGCGTTCGACCAGCTCCTCTCGCGCCTGCGCGAGCTGGGGGAGGCCGAGCGCGCCCTGCGCATCCTGGAAGGGCTCGCGCGGCAGGGGCTCGACCGGCGCGTCGTGGAGTACCACCGGACCCGGCTGGCGTTCTATCCGGGGGCGGACGCCCGCGCCGCCCGGGAGGCGGCGCGCGCCATCCGCGGGCCCGAGACGGTCGGGGACGACCCGCGGCTCGCGCTCTGGCGCTTCCGCTCGCACTACCTGGAGGGGCTCGCCTCCCTGGCCCTCGGCGAGCTCGGGCCGGCGGCCGAGGCCCTCGCCCAGGCGGCGGACGTCCTCGACGGGACGCTCGGCCGGCGCCTCGACCTCCAGGACCGCTCCCTGCAGGCGCTGCACGTCGACGCCCTGCAGCAGCGCGCCCTCGTCGAGGTGGGGCGGGCCCTCGTGGCCCTCGCGGAGGGCGACTCGCCCTCCGCGGGCGGCGTCCTCGAGCCCCTGCGCCAGGCCCACCTCCTGGCCCTCGAGGCCCAGCTGGCCTACGCCCGGCTGCGCCGCGATGCCTTCTCGAGCTGGGACTCGCTGCTCGACACCGACCTCAGCCCGTTCCGCCTGCTGTTCACCGGGGTCGAGCTGGAGCGGCTCGGCGTGGCGCGCGGGCTCGAGCTCCAGCAGCTCCTCGGGAGCGGGCTGGCGGGCGTGGCCGCGGTCGAGATGCCGGGCTTCCGCCCGCCGGCAGGGCCGCCCGACCCCACGGGGGCTCTGGGCGACCCGCTGCGCGATGCGCCGCGCCTCGCGCTCCTGCGCGAGATCCAGGAGGCGCGCCTGGAGGCCCTGGATCGCGACCTGGACGACGCCCACGTCCGGCTGTTCACGTTCCAGACCCAGTCTCCGGGCGTCGTGCCGCCGCCCGAGATGCAGCTCGAGATCGAGCGCCTGCGGCGCCACCGGATGCGGCTGCAGAAGGTCCTGCGGGACGCCGAGGACGAGGGCTACGAGGCGCTCCTCGAGCTGCGCATCCCCTCCGCGCTCGCCCTCTGGCTCGCGCGCGACCTGCGCAGCGAGGGGCGCTTTCGCGAGGCGCGCGAGCTCGCCGAGCGCATGCGCGACGACCTCGAGGAGAACGCGGCCTTCCATTCCTTCTATTGGGGGACCGAGCGCCTGGCGGAGATCGAGATGGCGATCGGCAGCGCGCTGACCGACGCCGGCCGGGCGCGCGAGGCGGAGGTGGAGCTCCTGCGGGCGGTCGAGCGCCTCGAGGACCTCGAGCGCAAGCTCGAGGAGGGCGGCGGAGCGCCGCGCCAGACCGAGGGCGTGCGGGCGCTGCGCTGCAACGCCCTGGTCAGCCTGGCCGTCAACGCGAACGTGAAGCTCGAGGATCCCGAGCGCGCCCTCGAGTTCTTCGAGCGGGCCTACGAGCTGCGCCGGGACGACTTCATGCGGGTGCTCCTCGCCTGCTACCGCGCGCGGTCCGGCCGGCGCGACGAGGCGCTCGCGCTCCTGCGCGAGGTGCGTCCCGGTCCGCAGGTCTACTACAACATGGCTTGCACGTACGCGCTGCTCGGGGAGAGCGCGCGCGCGCTCGAGCTCTTGGAACGCGACCTGAACGAGAATCACGCGAGCGCGGGGTCGCGCCGCCGGCAGCTGGACTGGGCGCGCGCGGACCCCGACTTGGACGGCGTGCGCGACGATCCGCGCTTCCAGCGGCTCGTCGGCGACGGTGACGCCGCCGGGGACGAATGAGCGATCGGCAAAACGCCCGTGTTTGCGGGCATTTTCGGCCGCCGCAGAAATATCCCGTTTTCGGGTCCAGATCCGCACTCCGGCTACTGCGCGGCGGAGCCAAGAACAACGCATTCTGGGCTGCGCCAGTGGCCTTTCTTGGGCCTCTGGCCTGCGCTAGGCTCTGCCCACCTTCGTTCTCACCAAGGAGGAGTGTTTGCCCCATGAACAAGTTCATCACTAGCGCGTTGGCCATCTCGGCGACGGGCTCGCTGACTCTGGCGGGGCCCGGCGACGACGACTGGTCAACGCTCGACGAGGACCTCGAGAGCCTCCGCTCCCCTGCGATCCAGGGGGAGGGAATCGACCTCGGGGCCCTGCTCCGGTCCACCTGGGAGACCCGTGAAGACGCATTCGGCGCGGACGAGGACTCCAGCGGCTTCGAGCTCCTGGACGTCGACGTCTGGCTGGAAGGCGAGATCGGGGACTTCGACTGGAGGATTTCGTCCGACCTGGCGGGCGTCCAGGATCCCTACAGCTTCTCCGCGTCGCCGGATTACGAGTTCCAGCTGGAGGATGCCTGGGCCGACTTCAGCGTGAACGAGGCCACCTCGGTCACCATGGGTCAATTCAAGGCCCCGACCACGTTCAGCACGGCGATCGACCCCGAGGACCAGTTGCTCCTGCGCCGGCCGCTCATCGGTCAATCGCTGGACGTCTGGGATCAAGGGGCGATGGTCTACTACGGCTCGGACATGCTCCACGCGTTCTTCGCGCTGAGCAACGGCATCTCCGAGCTCGAGGCCAAGCACCGCTACACGTTCCGCGTGGACGTGAACTTCGGCGATGGCGCCGCGGGTGCCTTCGACGGCTGGGCGATGCGCAACGGCAACCGAGCCCAGGGAGACACGACCCGCGTCGGCGTGTTCTACGTCAACGACAACGGCAACGGCGCCTCGGCCGACGACCAGCTGTACGGGCTGGACCTCGCGTCGAGCTTCGGGACCTTCCTGGTCGAGGCTGAAGTCGTCAAGGTGGACGAGGACTCCGGTGACGGCGGTGGCCCGACGTTCGGTGGCGACATGGCGTTCGGTGTCCTGCAGCCCGATTCCACGCCGTGGGACATCGCCGGGCAGGTCAACCTGAACGACGCCTTCGACGTCGCCCTGCGCTACGAGGACTGGGACGACAGCGCCGACAGTTCGATCTGGACCGCCGGTCTCGACTGGTATCCCGGAGACGATCCGACGCTGCGCTGGTCGATCGAAGTCGACATCGGCGACTCCGACGCCGTCCAGCTCGACGGCAACGCCCTGCGCATCGGTCTGACCCTCGGCGGGACGCGTCCCGGCCCGAGCCGCAGCAAGTAGGATCGCCCGCGCACGTTCTCGCGCGCGTCGCGGGGGCAGTGAGCACTCGAAAGGCCTCGCGCGCGTCGCGAGGCCTTTCCCGTACATGGTGTCGCACACCCGCCGGCGGGTGCGCGACACCGTATAAGAGGCGCTTCGATGGGCAAGATCACCCTCACCGGCAAGGGCCGGCGCTGGCTGGCTCGCGGCCACCCGTGGGTCTACGCCGACGACGTCGCCCGTGGGCGCGCCGAGCCGGGCGAGCTCGTGCCCGTCGAGGACCCCGCCGGCGACGCCGTGGGGTGGGGGCTCTACAGCCGAGGATCGCGCATCGCGCTGCGCATGGTCACGCGCGCGGCCGAGCAACCGAGCCGCGAGTTCTGGCTGCGCGCCGTCCGGCGCGCCGTCGCCGTGCGCGAAGCGTCCGGGCTGCTGGCGCCCGACGGCGGGTGCCGCCTGCTCGCGGGCGACGCGGACGGGCTGCCGGGCTTCGTGCTCGACCGCTACGCCTCGGTCGGCGTCGTGCAGTGCGGGACGCAGGGCGCCGACCGCATGCGCGACTTCCTGATCGAGCTCGTCGACGAGGTGCTGCCCAGACGGCTCGCGGTGATAGTCGACCGCTCCGACACGAGCGTGCGGCGGCTGGAGAGCCTCGAGCCGCGCGTCGAGCTCGTGCGCGGCTCGCTCGACGCGGCGCCGCGCGTGCGCGAGGGGAAGATCGAGTACGAGGTCGACGTCCTCGGCGGACACAAGACCGGAGCCTACCTCGACCAGCGCGACAACCGGCTCGAGGCTGCGCGACACGCCGCGGGGGAGTCCGTGATGGACGCGTTCTCCTACGACGGCCTCTTCGGCATGCACGCCGCGAAGGCGGGAGCCGCGCGCGTCGTCTGCGTCGAGCAGAACAAGGCCGCGCTCGAGCGCCTCGCGCGCAACGCCGCGCGAAACGGCCTCGCCGGACGCATCGAGGTCGTCCGCGCCGACTGCATGAGCGAGCTCCGCGCGCGCGCGGAGAAAGGCGAGGAGCATGGCCTCGTCGTGGTGGACCCCCCGGCCTTCGCGCGCAGCCGGCGCGAGGTCGCCGGAGCCGAGCGCGGCTACGTCGAGCTCAATCGCCGGGCGCTCGCGATCACGCGCCCCGCGGGAACGCTCGTCAGCGCGTCGTGCTCCTACAACGTGAGATCCGCGGAGTTCCTCGACTTCCTGGGCCGCGCGGCGCACCTGGCGCACCGCGAAGCGTGGCTCACGGCCTTGCGCGGCGCGCCGCCCGACCACCCGCAGCGCCTCGTGCTCCCCGAGACCGGCTACCTCAAGTGCGCCTTCCTGCGCGTCGACGTAGAATGAGCGGCTCCATGATCACGATCGAGGTCAACGGCGAGGAGCGCGAGGTGCCCGAGGGGCACAGCGTCGCCCAGCTCCTGGCTGCGCTCGGGCTCCCGCCCGAGCTCGTCGCCGTCGAGGTCAACCGCCGGCTCGTGGCGCGCGAGCGCCGCGAGCAACGGACGCTCGAGGGCGGGGACCGGGTCGAAGTGGTCACGCTGGTGGGTGGAGGATAGGGTGAGGCCCGAGTCCGCGGCCCGGCGCCTCACCGGCCCGGCCCTCCCTTGCGCGACATGACCTCCGACCCGTTCCAGGACGAGCCGCTCGTGCTCGGCGACCTCTCCCTCGACTCCCGGCTCCTGGTCGGGACGGGCAAGTACGCCTCGTTCGAGGAGACGCGGCGCGCGATCGAGCTCAGCGGCAGCCAGTGCGTGACGGTCGCCGTACGGCGCGTCAACCTCGACGCGACCCGCGGACCCTCGCTGCTCGAGTTCATCGACCGCGACGCCGTACACGTGCTGCCGAACACCGCCGGCTGCTTCGACGCGGAGAGCGCCGTGCGCACGGCGCACCTCTCGCGCGAGCTGCTCGACACCAAGCTCGTGAAGCTCGAGGTGCTCGGCGACCCGCGGACGCTCCTGCCCGACCCGGTCGGCACGCTCGAGGCCGCGCGGATCCTCGTGGGCGAGGGCTTCGACGTGCTGGTGTACACCTCCGACGATCCGCGCCTCGCCGTGCGCCTCGCCGAGCTCGGCGTCACCAGCGTGATGCCCGCCGGCTCGCCCATCGGGTCGGGCCAGGGGATCCTCAACCCGAACGCCATCCGCATCCTGCTCGAGCTCGTCGACCTGCCGGTGATCGTCGACGCCGGAGTCGGCACGGCTTCGGACGTCTCGGTCGCGATGGAGCTCGGCGCCGCCGGAGTGCTGCTCAACACGGGCATCGCCGGGGCGCGCGAGCCGCTGCGCATGGCCGTCGCCATGCGCCACGCGTGCATCGCCGGGCGCCAGGCCCACCTCGCCGGCCGCATCCCGCGCCGGCTCTACGCCAACGCCTCGTCCCCGCTGGAGGGCCGCATCGAGGGCAGTCAGCCGCCGCAGCAGCCGGGTTGATCGGTCGTGCAGGGCGGGCTGGAGAGCTTGGTGACGCCCGACGCGGCGCTCGTCGGCGCGATCCTCGTCGCGGCGTCGGCGGCCTTCGCCCCGATCACGATCGTTCTGGTGCGCCGCCTCTATCCCTGGCGGCAGGTCGTGTTCGCGCGCTGGGGGTTCTCGCACGTGGCCCTGGTGGCGGTCCTGTTCGTCGGCGCGCAGATCCTCGGAGCCTCGCTCCTCGCCCCGGCCGGCGCGGGTCCGCTCGCGGGGCTGGCCCTCAACGCGCTCGCCTTCGCATTCGCCGGGGTCTTCGTGTGCGCGCTCGCCCGCAAGCGGGATCCCGACGGCGTGCGCAGCCTCGGGTTCTGGCGCGGTCGCAACCTGCGCGCCGTCGGCGTCGGCTGGGTGGCCTACGGTCTCTCGTGGCCGGGGCTGATGGGCCTCATGTTCGCGTGGCCCTGGCTCGTGGAGCGCTACGGGGGGGGCTTCGAGCCCCAGCAGCTCGCCGACCTCTTCCGCGGCTTCGCCGGCGCCGAGCTCGCCGCCGCCGTCGCGCTCGGGACGCTCGTGCAGCCCTTCCTCGAGGAGCTGCTCTTCCGCGGGTTCCTGCAGCCGCTCCTCGTGCAGAACTTCCGCGAGATCGGCGGCATCGCCTTGACCTCGGCACTGTTCGCGGCGATGCACGGGCTCGACCACTTCCTGCCGATCTTCGGGCTGTCGATGGTCCTGGGCGCCGTCATGCTGCGCACCCAGCGGCTGTCCGCGGCGTTCGCGATCCACGCGTTGCACAACGCTTCGCAGATCGCTCTCCTCTTGTTCCTCCCGTTCCCAGCGCCCGCTCCGGGCTTCGTCCGATGAGCTTCTTCCCGCGCGAGGGCCTGTTCGCTCCCGTCGAGGGCGGGGCGTTCGTCGCCGCGACCGCGGTCGTCACCGGCGAGGTGACCCTGGGCGAGGACGTCGGCGTCTGGTTCCAGTGCGTCCTGCGCGGCGACGACGCGCCGCTCGTCGTCGGCGCGCGCACCAACGTCCAGGACCTCACGATGATCCACGCCGACCCGGGCGTGCCCAACGTGCTCGGCTCGGAGGTGACCGTCGGCCACCGCTGCGTCCTGCACGGCGCGCGCGTCGAGGACCGCTGCTTGATCGGGATGGGGGCGATCCTGCTGTCCGGCTCGCACGTCGGGGAGGGCTCCATCGTCGGCGCGGGGGCCGTCGTGAAGGAGAACATGCGGATCCCGCCGCGCTCGCTCGTGGTCGGAGTCCCGGCGCGGATCGTGCGCGAGACGACCGACGAGGAGGTAGCGCTGATCGTCGCGAGCGCGGAGGGGTACGTGCGCAAGATCCGCCTGTACCTGTAGCGCGCTCGGTACCGTCAGCACGCGCTACAATTCCGCGCGTGCAACTGGACCCGACCTACGCCGAGCGGCGCGCCCGCCTCTTCGAGCTGCTGCGCCCGCTCGAGGGCCTCGCCGTCGCGTTCTCCGGTGGCGTCGACTCCAGCGTGCTGTTGCACGCGGTGCACACGGTGCTCGGGGAGCGCGCCGTGGGCCTGATCGCCGATTCGCCGTCGCTGCCGCGGCGCGAGCTGCGCGCAGCGCATGCGACCGCGCGCGCGATCGGCGCGCGCTTCGAGGTGCTCGCGACGCGCGAGGGCGAGGACGAGCGCTACCGGGCGAACGCCGGGGACCGCTGCTACTTCTGCAAGACCGCGCTGTTCGAGGCCATGGCCGCCTGGGCCGCGGGGCGCGGCCTCGCGGCGCTGGCGTTCGGCGAGATCGTGGACGACGCGCTCGACGATCGTCCGGGCGCGCGCGCCGCGCGCGAGTTCCGCGTGCTCGCCCCGCTCGCCGAGGCCGGCTTCGGGAAGGCGGACGTGCGCCGCTACGCGCGCGAGGCGGGCCTCTCGGTTTGGGACCGGCCCGCGTCCGCGTGCCTCGCCTCGCGCATCCCGGTCGGCACGCGCGTCAGCGCCGAGCGGCTGGCGCGCGTGGAAGCGGCCGAGGACGCCGTGCTGCGCCTGGGCCTGCGCCAGGTCCGGGTCCGCGACCACGGCCGCGGCGCGCGCCTCGAGGTCGGGGCGGACGAGCTGCCGCGGGCGCGCCGGCTCGCGGCCGAGATCGCGGCGGCCCTGGGCGAAGCGGGGTTCGCGCGCTACGAGCTCGCCGCCTACCGCGCGCCGGCGCAGCGGCTCGCCACGCGAGAGACCGAGGGTTGACCCCGGGTCAACCCCCGGGCGGCGGCCGGCCGAAGAGAGGGTCGGAGCACGCCCGTGATCCTCGAGGTCTGTCCCGCCTGCCATCGCCAGTACGACGTCGGCCAGCTCGATCCCGGCGCGCAGGTGCGCTGCCTGTGCGGTGAGCTGATGACCGTCGCGTGGCGCTCGCCGCTCGCGACCCGGGTCCTCTCGTGCGCCCACTGCGGCGGAGGCATCGCCCCGGGCGCCGAGGCGTGCGGCTACTGCGGCCGGGAGGTCGCGCGCCAGGACCGCGCGCGCTCCACGCTGTGCCCCGCCTGCCGTGCGCGGCTCGACGACGACTCGAGCTTCTGCCGCAAGTGCGGCACCGAGGTCCGGCCCCAGACCCTCCACCCCCTGCCGCGCGGCTGGCAGTGTCCGCGCTGCGCGGGCGAGCTCGCGATCCGCGTGCTCGAGAGAGCCTCGGCGATCGACTGCCGCGCCTGCGGCGGCCTGTGGCTCGAGACGGCCTGCTTCGAGCGCATCTGCCGCGACGCGCGCGAGGACGCGCATGCTCCGATCTTCCGCGAGGTCGAGGCCCCGCGGCTCCCGCCCGAGACGTTCCGGTACATCCCGTGTCTGCGCTGCGGCGAGCTGATGCTGCGCAGGCAGTTCCGCCACGCCGGCCGCGGGTCGGGCGTCGTCCTCGACTGCTGCAAGGACCACGGCGTCTGGCTCGACGCCGAGGAGCTCGAGCGCGTCGTCACCTTCGTGCGCGAGGCGGCGCCGGCGCTCGGCGTCGCGGCCTCGAGCGGCGAGCGGAGCCCCGAGGCGCCCGCGCGGCGCGACCCCGCGTCCGTCGTGGCCGAGCGCCCGGACCGGGGCGCGGGGGTCGGCCGGGCGCTCGAGATCGTCGGGCGGCTCTTCCTCGACCTCCTGGCCTGAGGCCGCGCGGGGGGTGGGGTGCCATAAGTGGCATCGGCGACCGAGGTTGCGTCCGCGGTAGGAACGCTCATTTGACAACCGCCGGGTGCGGGGTACGCTTCCCGGCTTTTTTTCCCGGCGGGACACGGGAAAGAGGGTGGGAGAGAGAGATGAGCAGAACGATGCACCGAGCCCGGGGGGCGCGCCGACGGCGCGGATCCGGCTTCACGCTGGTCGAGGTCAGCGTCGCCGTGGGGGTGCTCCTCGTGGCGATCCTGAGCGCTTTCAGCAGCCAGCTGACCTCGCTCAACCTCATGCACAACAGTCGCGAGACGCAGGTCGCGCTCGGCGATCTCGAGGCGGCGATGGAGGAGGTCCGGACGATCGAGCTCCTCGCCCTGCCGACGAGCAGCAAGTTCGCCGCCGACGTGCCGGTGGCCGACTTCGCCGGACTGCACCTCCAGGACGAGGAACTCGTCGCGAGCTACCCGGGCTACGTCGATGGAGAGCCGGTGCCGGATCCGCTGACCGTCGTGCTGACCCTCACCTGGAGCGACTACCAGGGCCGCTCGCGCGGGCTGACGCTGACCTCGATGGTGACGAAATAGCCATGAGAGCGCGCACGCGACGTCGAATGGAAGCGGGGTTCACGCTCCTCGAGATCGTGCTCGTGGTCGTCGTGCTGGCGATCCTCGCCCGCACGCTCGTCCAGAGCAGCTCGTCGATGAGCCAGGTCACCTCGACCGGCGGCGCCGAGGGCATGCTGCAGATGGAGGGCGAGCGCATCCTGCGCGAGGTGGTCGGCGACCTGCGGCGCTCCGGCTACGTCACCCTCGATGGCCACGACTATCCCCATGTCCTGGTCGACGGCGCGACGGACGACGCATGGTTCGACCGCCACGAGCACCCGCCCGCCGCTTCGGAGGCACGCGCCGGCGACCCCGACTTCGGCCCGAACTACGAGATCATCTTCCGCTTGCCCGGCGACGCGGACGGCGACGGCCGGCCGGACCTCGTGGACGGCGAGATCCAGTGGTCGCCCGCCGAGATCAGCTACACGGTCCTCACCGGCGCGGACGGCATCAATCGACTGATGCGCCGCGTCGAGCTGGACGACGGAAGGCCGGTCGGGACGCACGTCGAGCGCATCGTGTTCGCCACGACGGTCGAGGGGCCGGACGACTTCGACGTGGTACCGAAGCATTGCGTCCGGGTCCAGGTTTTCATGCGCCGGCGCTCCGAGAACGGTTCCCTGTACAGAGGGACCTACCAGACGACGGTCAGGCTGCGTAACGGCCCCGAGACCCTGTGAGAGCGGCACGAGCGACCGAGGGAAGGACCGATAGAGGAAGAGATCGCCGGGGGAGAACGAGGATGAAGAAGAGCACGAAACGCGGAGCCGCGCTGCTGTACGCCGTCATCGGCGTCTTCGTGGCGGGCGCCATGGTCACAGTCATGATGACCGTCGCCTCGGCGACCAACACCCGGTCCAACCTCAAGCGCGACGTCGCCCAGGGGCGCCACGCGGCCGAGGGGGTGATCGAGGCGGCGAAGAAACAGATGCAGACCGCGGCGGCTAACTGGCTCGAGGTCGAGACGGCTGGAACGATGTACGTCGGGTCCACGCCCGTCGAGTACTCGGTCACCCCGACCGGCGAAGTGCGCGTGGTCACCTACGAGAGCGGCTTCCAGCAGACGTTCACGCCCTACGAGGTGCGGGCCCAGGCGGAGGTCGAGCGCAGCAAGCCGCTCGAGCACCGCATCGTCGAGCTCGTCTCGACGCCGATCTTCCAGTACGCGGTGTTCTACGACGACGACCTCGAGGTGCAGCCGGGTCCGGCGATGGAGCTCGTGGGCCGCATCCACACGAACAGCGACATGTACCTCGGCTGCGGCGACACGCTGACGCTGAACACGAACCACATCCGCGTCGTGGGCGACGTCCACCGGCGGCGCAAGGACTCGGACGCCTCGCCCGGGACCGTCGAGATCCGCGAGTGGGTGACCAACCCCTTCGACGGCTCGATCCCCGCCACCTACAACACGATGTACAGCCGCAGCGAGATGGACGCGTTCGGCGTCACGACCGACAGCGGCTACGACAGCGACTTCGTGGACGGCTACGATGCCGACGGGGACGGGATCTACGAGCCCGGCGACGGCGACTTCCTGCCGTTCGACGCGGGCGCGCTCGAGTACTGGGACCAGGCCGACGGCTACACGGAGGGCGAGGGGCACACCTTGCTCACGGGGGCGCACGGCGTCACCGAGGCCGTGGCGCCGGGCATCAACGCGCTCGACATGTTCACCGAGGCCGAGTCCGGCGGCACGCACGTCTGGGACGCGGCGAGCGGGACCTACGTCGAGTCGCCCGGCGGCACGCACGTCAGGGGCTTCTTCCACGGCGAGGCGGACCTGGTGATCCTCGTCATGCCGGACGGCTCGATCCAAGGGTTCGACGGCGACGGAGCCGCGGTCGACGTCCCGTTCGCGACGACGGAGTCCGTCTACGACGCGCGGCAGGGCGGCGACGTGCCGATCGTGAAGATCGACTTGGAAGGCCTCGTCGCCCCGGCGGACGGCGAGGAGCTGCTCTTCCCGGAGAACGGGCTACTCTACGTCTCGCACTACGGCATGGGCGCGGGCGACGACGCGCGCGGCGTCATGCTGACCAACGGCAGCTCCATCGGGCGAGCGCTGACGCTGGCCACGGACGGCGCGGCCTACGTGCACGGCGACTACAACGTCGACGACAAGCGCGGCTGCGCCGTGATCGCCGACGCGCTGAACCTGCTCTCGAACGCGTGGGACGGCAGCAAGGAGGTCGGCGAGCTGCCCACGGCAGCGGCGACGAGCTACAACCTCGCGTTCATCACCGGCAACCAGATCACCTCCGGCAGCGCCTACAACGGCGGCCTCGAGAACCTGCCGCGCTTCCACGAGAAGTGGTCCGGCGTCCCGTGCCGCATCCGCGGCTCGTTCGTCAACCTCTGGGAGAGCCAGTACGCCACCGGCGAGTGGCTCTACGGCGGCGACCGCTACCAGGCGCCGATCCGCGACTGGGGCTACGACGAGGACTTCAACGACCCGGAGAGCCTGCCACCGTACACGCCGCTGGTCGTGACGGCGCGCAACGTCGTGAGCTGGTAGGCGCCGGCTCGCAGAAACAAGGGCCCCCGCCCTCCGAAGGTTGCCTCGCAGAGCGGCTTCGGGGCGGGGGCTCGGTTCTTCGCGGCCGCTAGAATGCGAGCAGCCGGTCGCTCTGCATGCGCATTCGTCGTCTCCTGGCCACCGCCTTGTCCGTGCCCGTGCCCGTGCCCGACGACCCCCTACCCCAGCTCCCCGACGGCTTCGCCTGCGAGCTCGTCGACGCCGCGCCGTCTGGGCCCTCGACGAGCTCGCCCGGAGCGGACCGCCCGGTGTGGCGGCGCGGCGCGTGCTCGAGAGCTGCCTGGAGCACCCGAGCCCCGACGCGCGTGCCCAGGCGCTCTGCGCGCTCGGCACATGGCCCGGAGCCGTCGACGGCGAAGCTCTTCGTCGCGCGCCTCGCGGACGACGCTCCGCGCGTGCGGCGCGCGGCCGCGGACGCCCTCGCGCGCCGCGGCGAGCGTGCGGCCGCACCGGCGCTCCTCGCCGCGCTCGAGGCCGGCGGCGACCCGTTCCTGCGCTTCACCCTGCGGCGTGCCCTCGCGGCGTGCTCGGGCTGGGACGTCGTGGCCGAGCACCTGCCGTTCGTCACGGGCGACGTGCTGTACGGCGACTGCCTGCAGGTGTTCTTCGAGCGCGCCGAGCCGGGCGCGGTCGAGGCGCTGGCAGGGATCGTGCGCTCGAGCGACGCGCCGTACAGGCTGCGCGCCGACGCGCTCGAGCTGCTCGCCGGCGTCGCGCGCAGGCCCGAGCCGTGGGACGGCGTCTGGTGGAGCATCCAGCCCGCGCGCACGCACGCGAGGCCGCGCGGCGCCCTCGACTGGGAAGAGACCCCGCGCGTCCTCGCGCTCCTGCGCGGTGCGCTCTCGGACGTGTCGCCCAGGGTGCGCGAGCGCGCGCTCGTCGCGCTGCGGGCCGTGCAGGACCGCGAGGCGCTCCCGCTCGTGCGCGCGCGCTGGCCGCTCGAGCACGACGGCGACGTGCGCGCGGCGCTGCTCGAGACGCTCGCCGAGCTGCGCGACGCGGGCGCGGCGGAGCTCCTGGAGGCGCTGATCCTGGGCGACGAGCGCTGGCGCGGCCGCGCTCTCGACGCCGCTTGCCGCATCGCGAGCCCGTCGATGGTCGACCTCCTCGTGCGGCTCGTCGAGGACGAGGGAACGGCCGACGCGCAGCTCGCCCCGTGCCTCGACGCCCTCGGGCGCCTCGGCGATCCGGGCTCCGTGCGCGCCCTCTGGATGCGCACGAGCCACGCCGCGCCCGCGGTGCGGCGCGCGGCCGCGCGCGCCGTCGCGCGCGTGCTCGGCGAGGCCGCGGTCACGGGCCTGGAGCCGCTGCTCGAGGACCCCGATCCCGGCGTCCGCGCGGGCGCGGCGCGGATCTTCGGCGAGCTCGGCGCGCGCGCGACCGTCCCCGCCCTGCTGCGCCTCGCGCGCGAGCCCGAGACGGCGTACGAGGCGAGCCTCGCCCTCGCGCGCATGCCCGACCCGCGCGCGCTGCGCGTCTACCTCGCCGCCCTCGAGTCCGGCTCCGAGGTGCTCGCGCGCGGCGCGCGCGAGGCGCTGGTCCAGTTGCGCGACGACCTGCGCGAGATCCTCGACGAGCAGGCCGACAACGGCGAGCTTGCGCCGCGCGTGCTCGCGGTGCTGCGCGCGGTCTACTCCGAGCCCACGCCGGTCCTCGAATGGCGCCTGCTCGGGCCGTTCGCGAAGGACGCGCGGCCCGCCGCCATCGCGGCCGGCCGGCTCGACGAGGACGCCCTGGCCGAGGACGCCATGGCCGAGGGAAGGGAGCGCGGGTGGTTCGAGCACGCGGCCGAGCCGCCTCACGGCTTCGTCGACCTGGAGCCGCTCTTCGAGCCGCACGAGATGGCCCTGGCCTACGCCTCGACCTGGATCCGCTCGCGCGCCGCGCGCACGGCCGAGCTCTCGCTCGGCAGCGACGACCAGGTGCGCGCCTGGTTGAACGGGGAGGAGGTGTTCGCCTTCGAAGGCGCGCGCGGCTGGAGCCCGGACCAGGACGCGTTCGAGGTGACGCTGCAGCCCGGCCGCAACCACCTCCTGCTCGAGATCGGCCAGGACCGCGGCCAGTGGGCCTTGAGCGCGCGCGTGTCCCAGGGGGGCACGGGCCCGCTCTTCGCGGGCGAGCTCGAGCTCGCCACGCTCGACGACTACCGCGCCGTCGCGCTCGGCGGCGGCGCCGACGCGCGGCGCGGCGAGCGCGTCTTCTTCGCCGAGAGCGGCCCGCGCTGCGCGCTCTGCCACACCGTCGACGGCCGCGGCACGGCCGTCGGTCCCGACCTCTCGGACGTGGGCGCGAAGTACGCGCGCGAGGAGATCCTGGCCTCGATCCTGGAGCCCTCCGCGCGCCTGCTCGAGGGCTACGAGAGCTGGACGTTGCGCACGGTGGACGGGCTGCTCCACTCGGGCCAGGTGCTGCGCGAAGAGGACGGCCGCATCGAGCTCGCCCTCGCCGACGGGACGCGCGAGACGCTCTGGGAAGAGGACGTCGAGGAGCGCGCGAAGAGCTCCGTCTCGCTCATGCCGGACGGGCTCGTGCACGCGATGAGCCCCGAGGAGCTGCGCGACCTGGTCGCCTGGCTCGCCTCGCGGGCCGGTGGAAGGTGAGGGTGGACCCTGCTCCGGGCGTCACGACCGCACGGCGACGGCGCTACGGGCAGAACGTCGCTTCCACCCCGTCCGACAGGTTGAAGAACGCCCCGCCGTGGTCCGGGTCCCGGTACCAGTACTGGAAGTTCCACGTCGAGTCCGACACGATCCGCCCGGCCGCCGGGGGAGCCGTCAGGTCGACGACCCGCCGCGCCTGGCCAGAGGCGTCGGTCAGGACCGGGGGGTGGAAGCGCCGGATCTCGCCGCCGGCGCAGAGGAAGCCGTTGCCGAAGGGCACCTCGAGCTGCGTGCTGCCCATGAAGAAGATGCCGGGCTGCCCCGGCGGGCACTGCGTCGCGACGAGCTCGAGGTCGTTCGCCGCGATGCTCGCCGAGCCCGTCGTGAGCAGCCGCGAACCGGGTCCGACGGAGCTCGGCGCGCCGGTGCAGTAGCTGCGGATCGAGCACGACGGGACCGACCACACGAAGAGGCCGCGCTGCATGTCGCTGCCGATGACGACGCCGCTGGGGAAGTACGGAAAGACGCTCCACAGTCCGGCGTAGCCCGCGTCGTCGCTGTCCGGGTAGGTGTCGAAGTACCCGACCTCGAACGGTGCGCGGGGATCGTTCGCGTCGAACACGCGCAGGCCGCTGCGGTAGTTGGCCTCGTAGACGAACGCGCCCTTCGTGTACAGGTTGTGGCCCGTCGCGCTGTTGCCGTTGGTGAAGGTGCCGCGGCCGACGACAGCCGTCGGATCGCTGACGTCGAGGATGTGCGTCGTCGTCGGAAGCCCGCCTGCCTCATCCGTCTCGTCGCCGAGGTAGAAGTACCTCCGATCAGCGGAGAGCCAGCCCTGGTGCGAGTAGCCCGGGTTCGGGTAGAAGTGCCGGTCGAGCTGCAGGATGCTCGACTTGTCGGTCACGTCGAGGACGTCGAGGCCGGTCTGCGTCCAGCCGCGGTCGAAGCCGCTGCAGCAGTAGGCGATCTGGCGTCCGGCGTACGGGCCGGTGGTGTACGTCACGACCTGGGCATCGTGGACGTAGCGCGACGTCCAGCTGGCGACGTACGCGGGGTTGGCGGGATCGGCGAGGCTGTAGATGCGCAGGCCGTTGTCGCCGCCTCCCGCGCGGTACAGGAAGCCGCTGACCTCGTCGATCGCGACGTTGTGGGTCCACGCCACGTCGGGATCGCTCACCGTGCGCACGAGGCTGACCGAGCCGCTGTCGATCTGGCCGAGCCAGATCACCTGGATGCCCCAGCCGCCCTCGCTGACGGCGTAGGCGTGGTCCCGGTAGACCTTCACGTCGCGCCACAGGCTGTCGGGGCCGTCGACGAACCCGGCGATGCTCGGGTTCGTCGGGTCCGTGATCTCGACGAAAGACGTGCCGTTGAAGGTGCCGATGATCGCGTACTCGCGCCCCGTCGGGGAGACGTAGCCCCAGCAGTCGGCGCCGCTCTCCCCGCCGTCGAGCTCCGCGAGCGTCAACCAGGAGAGGAGGGTGACCCCGTCAGACGCGAACGCTCCGCCGGCGAGCGTCCGGGCTCCGGGTGGCGCACCACCGAGGCGGAACCCGAGGCCGACGTACGGCGGCTCGCGATCCAGGATCTTCGGGTCGTCGTCGTGCGCGAAGAGGGGCGCGGCGAGGGCCAGGGCCAGCGACGCGGGTGTCGTGATCCGTCGGTTGCGTCGGAGCATGGGAGCGCCCGGGGGGGACATGGTAGCCCGTCCCGCGGGCGAGCGGGCCGCCCTCTCGATCGAGGGGCGGCCCGCTGTCTCTCCTCGTTTCCTGGGGTTGCCGAGCGCCCCGTTCGCTCCCGGGCTCCGGGCTAGGGGGGCTAGGGGCAGAACGTCACTTCCACCCCGTCCGACAGGTTGAACAGCGCCCCTCCGGCCGCCGGGTCCCGGTACCAGTACTGGAAGTTCCACGTCGACTCCGAGACGATCCGCCCCGCGGCCGGGGGAACCGTCACGTCGATCGTGCGGCGCGCCTCGCCGAAGGCGTCGGTCAGCACAGGCGGGTGGAAGCGGTAGAGATCGCCGCCGACGCAACGGAAGCCGTTGCCGAAGGGCAGCTGGAGCTGGGTGCTGCCCATGAAGAAGATGCCGAACTGGCCCGGCGGGCAGAGCGTCGCGACGAGCTCGAGGTCGTTCGCCGCGATGCTCGCTGTGCCCGTCGTGAGCAGCACCGAGCCCGGCCCGACGGAGTTGGGCGCGCCGATGCAGTAGTTCTCTATCGAGCAGCGCGGGCCGCCGCAGTCGACGTCGAAGACCGTGAAGTCGTCGACCGCCGCTTCGACGATCGACCCGCCGCCGAGGTCGGACGCGCGGAAGCGCATCACGACGTCCGCCGTCGGCGCCACGACGTCCGCGACGCGGAAGGAGTGGAAGAACCAGCCGCCGCCCGCCTCGGCTCCGGACGGACCGACGTCCTCGACCGTGGTCCAGCTCGAGCCGCCGCTGTTCGAGATGTCGATCTCGAACACGTCGGTGCCGGGCTCGGAGCCCTGGTCGTTGGAGTACCAGCGCCAGTACCCGATGTGCGGATCGAAGAGCGCGGAGAGGTCGAAGGAGGGGGAGACGAGCGTCGTCACGCCGCCGTCGACGTCCTCGTCGCCGACGCCGCCGCCGGCCGGGCCCTGGCCGGTCACCCAGCAGCGCGTGCCGCTGGGCGAGTGGTCGTCCTCGGGCTGCGCGCCGGTGCCGCGCGGGTCGACGCGCTCCCAGACCCCGGTGGTCGCCGTGTCCCCGGGGGCGCCGCCGACCCAGCCGGCGGCCGTTTCCATGTCGTAGGCGGCCGACGTGACGAGAGCGTCGGCGGCGGTCGTCTGGTAGACGGAAGCGGGCGCGCCCTGCGGGTCGGCCCAGGTGATGCCGTGCGTCGACTCGGCCGTGAAGTAGAGGCCCACCGGCGTGCCGCACGGCAGCGCCGGGACGCTCGCGCGGTAGAGGCCCCCGCCGAGAGGGACGAGCGGCGAGGACGCGAAGCCCGAGCCGGTGTCCAGCCAGAACGTCTCGCTTCCGCCGACCAGGAATCCGGGCGCGCTCTCGGTGATCTCGACCGTCAGGCTGGCGCCGTCGGGCGAGATCGTCTCGGGCACGCCGCCCACGACCGAGATCGCGATCGGCGGCTCGCCGACCCACCACACGAAGAGGCCGCGCTGCATGTCGCTGCCGATCACGACTCCGCTCGGGAAGTACGGGTAGACGCTCCACAGCCCGTTGAAGTTCGCGCCGTCGTCCGAGGGGTAGGTGTCGAAGTAGGCGACCTCCACCGGGGCGAGCGGGTCGGCAGCGTCGAACACGCGCAGCCCGCTGCGGTAGTTGGCCTCGTAGATCCGGTCGCTCTTCGTGTAGAGGTTGTGGCCGACCGCCTGGTTGCCGTTGGTGAACGTCCCGCGGCTGAGGACGTTCGTCGGATCGCTCACGTCGAAGATGTGCGTCGTCGTCGGCAGCGAGCCGTCCTCGTCGAGCTCGTCGCCGAGGTAGAAGTAGTTGCGGTCCGGCGACAGCCAGCCCTGGTGCGAGTAGGCCGGGTTCGAGTAGAAGTGGCGGTCGAGCTGCACGATGCTCGACTTGTTCGTGACGTCGAGCACGTCGAGCCCGGTCTGCGTCCAGCCGCCGTCGAAGCCGCTGCAGCAATAGGCGATCTGGCGGCCCGCCAGCGGGCCGGAGGTGTACGTCACGACCTGCGCGTCGTGGACGTAGCGCGAGCTCCAGCTCGCCACCCAGGTCGGGTTCGACGGGTCGGCGAGGCTGTAGATGCGCAGGCCGTTGCTGCTGCCGCCGGTGCGGTAGAGGAAGCCACTGACCTCGTCGATCGCGACGTTGTGCGTCGACGAGGTGTCCGGGCCCGTCACCGTGCGCACGAGGCTGACCGAGCCGCTGTCGATGCCCGCCAGCGAGATGACCTGGATGCCGGAGCCGCCCTCGCTGACGGCGTAGGCGTAGCTCTGGTAGACCTTGATGTCGCGCCAGAGGCTGTCGGGCCCGTCGATGAAGCCGACGACCTGCGCCATCGTCGGGTTCGTGATCTCGACGAACGTCGTGCCGTTGTCCGTACCGATGATCGCGTACTCGCGCCCCGACGGAGAGACGTAGCCCCAGCAGTCGGCGCCGCTCGCCCCGCCGTTCAGGTCGTCCAGCGTCAGCCACGAGAGCAGCGTGACGCCGCTCGCCGGGAACACGCTGCCGCCGCCCGCGAGAGAGCGGCTCCCGGGCGGGGCGCCGCCGAGCCGGAACCCGGGCCCGACGTAGGGCGGCTGGAGGTCGAGGATCTTGGGGTCGTCGTCGTGCGCGAAGAGGGGCGCGGCGAGAGCGAGAGCCAGGGCCAATGCGGCGACTCGCGCACCGCGCGGAGTGCTCTCATGCATCAACTCTTCTCCTGGGGGAGACGGACCTCGCTGGGAGAGGTCGCAGGGGTGGGGGATCGGGGGATCTCTGGAACCGGTTCATCCTAGCCGGAAGCCGGCGCCGCGAGGATCTCGCGGCCCCCTTATCTGCCGCCGTCCGGCGCCTCTCGCGCGCCGAGGATCGGGGACTCGGGAGGCACCAGGAGCTCGGCGGGCAAGGGCTGCCCGGTGAGCGAGTCGAGAAAGGCCAGGAGGTCGCGGGCTTCCTGTGGACTTAAACGCAGCGGGGCGAGGATTTGTTCCTGGTGATGCCCGCGCTGGAGCGCCCCTTCCAGGGTCGAGTAGAAGTCGACGACGTCCGCGAGCGAGGCGAGCTGGCCCGCGTGCATGTACGGGGCGCGCAGGGCCACGTTGCGCAGGCTCGGCGTCTTGAACTCGCCCCAGGTCTCCGAGCTCGTGCGCAGGAGCGCGAGGCGCCGCGCGGCCGCTCCATCGGGATCGTCGCTGAACGCGCCGGCTGCATTGAAAGGGCTTTGTAGCAGCTGCGCGATCCCCGCGTAGCGGCCGGCATCGTCGGGGTCGACCCCCTCCCGCGGGGCGACCGCGGTGTTGTGGAACTCGGAGTCGCTGAAGTTCGGGCCGCTGTGGCAGAGCGTGCACCCGCCGCGCCCGACGAAGAGCGCGAGGCCGCGCTGCGCCGCGAAGTCGAGCGCGGCCTTCTTGCCCTCGTTTCCCGCGCGCAGCCCCTCGACGAAGCGGTCGAAGGGCGAGCGCTCGCGGACCAGCTTGCGCTCGTACGCGGCGATCGCCTTGCCCACGTTGGAAAAGGCGCGGTCGACGGCCTCGCGATCGTCCACGTCCGGGAGCGCGCCGAAGACGTCCGCGTACGCGCGCGCGAGCTCGGGATCGGCGGCGAGGTGCTGCGCCACCCGCACCCGGCTCGAGCCCATCTCCACCGGGTTCTCGATCGGCGCCAGCGCCTGGGACCAGAGCGAGTCCGCGCGGCCGTCCCAGAAGAACCAGCGCTGGTACGCGACGCCGAGGAGCGACGGCGTGCGGCGCGTCGCGCGGCCGAGCGCCTCGGCGACGGGCTTGTCGTCGGTGAACCCGCGGCCTGGCACGTGGCAGGTCGCGCAGGAGACCGAGCCGTCCGCCGAGAGCCGCGCGTCGAAGAAGAGGTACTGGCCGAGGTGCGCCGCCGCGGGGTCGTCGGCCACCGCGTTGGTCGGGTCGGGCGGCACCGGAGGCAGCGGGGAGAGGCGCAGGATGCGCTGCAGCTCGCGCTCGCTGAAGGTCGGCCGCTCGCCCTGCGCGGGCGGACCCTGCGCGTGCCGGTGATCCTGCGCCGGCGCGGCGGCCGCCAGGAGCGCTGCGGCGAGGAACGAGCGGACGCGCGCCTTCATTCGAGCTCGATGCCGAACTGGGCGCGCTCGGTGACGGCGCCGCGCGAGACGTCGACGTACACCTCCCAGTATCCCGGCATGTGGAACAAGAGGCCTTCGACCAGGAAGCTGCCGTCCTCGCGCCGCACGACGCGCGCGCTCTGCTTCATGCCGTGCCCGTGGTCGGGCATGCGCGCGTCGACGGCGACCTCGGCGCCCTCGACCACGCTGCTGCGCGAGGCCGCGTCGACGATGCGCAGCTCGATCGAGAACTCCTCGTTGAGCGGGACCTCGCCGCCGGGCAGCAGATAGGCCACGTAGTAGAGCCCGCCGTTGCTCGTCGTTCCCGGCCCCTCGTCCACCGACCACGGCAGGTAGTACGCGTAGTCCTCGTACTCGCTCGGGTCGTAGGTGTCGGGCAGCCGCGCGGGCCGGGTGTAGATGCGGCTGCCGAACGCTTGCAGGAACTCGCCGCTCGCGCTCTGCAGGAAGCCGCGATGGTTGCCGTGGTCGACGACGACCAGGCGGCCCGCGCCGTCGAACGCGAGCCCGCGCGGCTTGCAGAGCTCGTCGCGCCCGAGGCCGCGCTTGCCCCACGCCGCCAGGAACGCGCCGCGCGCGTCGTACTTCACGATGCGGTGGCCCCCGGCGTCGCTGACGTACACCGCGCCCTCGGCGTCGACGGCGAGCCCGAACGGCTCGCGCAGGGCGCCCCCGCCCTCGGGACCGGCGCCGAGCTCGAAGGCGAACTCGCCGCTGCGGTCGAACGCCTGCACGCGCCGGTTGCCGCCGTCGACGACGTACACGAGCCCGACCTTCGGGGACACCTCGAGCGCGGTCGGGGCACGCAGCCGGCCGGGCTGCGTGCCGTGCCCGCCGAAGCTGGTGAGCGGCCGCCAGTCGGGCGCGAACAGGAACACGCGCTCGTTGCGCGCATCGAGCAGGTAGACGTTGCCGCTCTCGTCGCGCGCCACGGCGGTCGGCTCGATCGTCCAGGCCAGCTCGTCCCCGCCCACCCGCCTGCCCAGGCGCGCGAGATCGAGGGCGCGCACGAAGCGCGCCATCTTCGGGTCGAAGACGACCTCCGCCTCGAGGTCGATCTGGAGCTCGACGAGCTGCAGGAGCTGGTTCGCCGGATCGCACACGAGCAGCGAGAGGTCGCCCGCGAGGTCGAGCCCCGCCGGCCGGCCGAAGAGGCCCAGGCCCCGGCCGTAGCCCCCGACGACGCCGATCTTGCGCGGCTCCTGCCACTGCAGGTCGTAGACGAGCAGCGTGCGCGTCTCGGGCTCGGTCAGGACCATGTGGTGGCCCGCGGCGGTCACCTCGTGGCCGAAGTGCGGCGACGGCGCGCCCGCGCTCTCGCGCAGCGCCGCTGCGTACGCGTCCAGCGTGCCTCCGCGCCCGAAGATCTGCACGCGGTCGTCGCTGGGCTCGCAGATCGCCAGCCGATCGCCCGCGGGCGCGACTGCCAGGTGCGTCGGGTAGTGCAGCGTGCCCTTGCCCTCGCGCGGGCGGATGGTGTGGGTGCCGAAGCGCTCGAGCATCTCGCCCGCGGGCGAGAAGACCTGCACGCGGTGGTTCTCGCGGTCGGCGACGAAGAGCTCGTCCGCGTGGAAGGCGATCGAGCGCGGGTCGGAGAAGAGGCCCGGGAACGAGCCGAAGTCGCCGAAGGCGCGCTCGAGCTCGCCCTTGGCGTCGAACACGAGGATCCGGTGTCGGTCGGCGTCGACGACGTAGAGGCGCGAGCGCTCGTCGAAGGCGACGTCGACCGGGAGCCCCATCGCGCTCTCCGCGCCCTCGAGCGCTCCGCCGATCGTGAAGAGGTGCGCGCCCGCGACGTCGAAGACCTCGACGCTGCGGCGGCCGACGTCGGCGACCGCGACGCGCTCGTCCGTGCAGGCGACGCCCACCGGCGTGTGCAGGCGCCCGGCCTCGCTCCCCCAGAGGCCCCACTGGCGAGCGAACGCGCCGTTCGCGCCGAACACCTGCACGCGGCTGTTGCCGGTGTCGGCGACGAAGACCTCGCCGGAGGGCGCGACGGCGATCCCGCGCGGCCCTGCGAGCTCGCCCGCGCCCGCGCCGCGCGCGCCCCACGTCGCGAAATCCGCGCCCGACGGGTCGAACACGCGGATGCGGTCCGCCCCGGTCTCCGCCACGTACAGGCGCCCGCGGCGGTCGAACGCGGCCGCCGAGGGGGTGTCGAGCGGGGCGAGGGTCGAGAGGTAGCCGGCGAGCTCGTGGACCTCGGCCGCCTCGCCGGCGCCCTCCTGGACGAGTGGCGCGGCGCCGGCGGCGAGAGCGAGCAGGAGCGGGAAGGGCGGCATCGCGTGGATCAGGGTATCCGCAAATAAAGGCAGTCGGCGCGCGAAGCCGGGCACCTGAAGGCCCGGTCCGGGCCGCCCACTGCCGACCTTGGAGAGCTCCTATGCGTAGACGTCTTTTCCTGGTGGCCGCCGCCGCGAGCGGCGCCGTGGCCCTGCCGTCTCTCGGCGCCTCGCAGGAGGACGCGCAGGGCGACTTCGCCCGCCTGGTCCCGCCGCACACGATCCTCTTCGCCGAGCTCGACCGCCCCGGTGAGCGCGTCGCGACGCTGCTCGCCGAGCTCGGCCTCCTGCAGGAGGGGGGCGCCGCCGCGGGAATGGGGATCCACCCGGCCCTGGTCCGCAGCCTCCTGGGGATCCGCGGCGCCGCCGTCGCGATCACCGGGGTCGACCTGGACGGCGGTCCGCCGAGCGGCGTCCTGCTCCTCGATCCCGGCGACGTCGACCTCTTGCGCGGGTCGATCGAGACCTTCCTGCCCGCGGTGGGCGTGCCCGCGAGCCCGGTCCACGGCTGCGCGACCTGGAGCGTCGAGGGCGAGTTGTTCGTCACCCTCGCCGGGGACCTCGTCGTCGCCAGCCGCGACACGCAGGAGATCGAGGGCGTCGTGCGGCGCATGCGCGGCGAGGAGCGCAGCTCGCTCGCGACGGTCGAGTCGCTCGCCGGAGCCCTCGGCGGGCGCGGCGAGGACCTCGTGTACCTGTGCGTCAATGCGGCGCCGGTGCGCTCGATGGCGCTGGCGGCGCTGCGCGAGGAAGCGCGCCAGGACGCCGAGCTCTCGATGGTGCTCGGGCTGCTCGACGTCGAGAGCTTCGAGGCCTTGACGGGTCGCATCCGCGTGGGCGACGACGGCATCGACGTCGACGTCGCGCTCGAGCTGGCCGAGGACCACGCGAGCGTCGCCTTCGACTTCCTGCGCATGCCGCACGTCGAACGGCGCACGCTCGAGCTCGTGCCCGCGGGCGCGGCGTTCTTCCTCGCCACCTGCCTCAATGACCCCGCCGAGCCGACCGCCCGCACGAGCGGCGACGGCGTCTCGGCGATGGACGTCGGGCGCGAGCTCTTCGGCAACATCGTCGACGTCGCCGTCTTCGGGTTGCCGCGCGAAGGCGAGGGCGCCTCGCCGATCCCGGACGTCGCCGTGGCGCTGCGGGTCAACGACCCCGCGCGCTCGCGAGCGCTCTGGGACCTGGGGATGGGGCTCGTCTCGCACGGCACGAGCGGCCAGCCGCCGCAGACGGTCGACGTCGCCGGCGTGCCCGCCGAACGCTTCACGATCGAGGGCGTGCCCGTCTACCTCGCCACCCGCGGCGATCGGCTCTGCTTCTCGCCCAGCGAGTCGGCCCTCGCGCGCGCCCTCGGCACGCGCGCGGATTCCTCGATCGAGCGCGACGTCGCGCTCGTGTCCACCTTCGACGAGATGCCCGCGGGCTGCACGCTCGCCATCGGCGCGTCGCCCTCGCGCCTGGCGGAGCTCGCCCGACCCTTCTTGCCCGAGCACGAAGCGCGCGAGGTCGCGAAGGTCGGCTCGATGCTGGAAGGCAGCAGCGTCTCCCTCTCGGTCGAGCACACCGACACGCGCCTGGGCCTGCACCTGCGCCTGCGCGGGCTGCCCGACCTGTCGGGGGTCGCCGAGACCCTCATCGCAAGGCGGCGCGGCGCCGCGGCGACGTACGCGCGGGCTTCGGACGAGGGGCGCTGAGCGCGGGCGGAGTCCAGGCCGGCCGCGGAGTGGATCCTGCGGCGCGAGCTCCCCGCCGCGCGGTTCTGGGTGTTCGACGAGATCCACAAGTACCGCTCGTGGCGCGGGTTCCTGAAAGGGCTGTACGACGGCCGCCGCCGCGGGCAGCGGATCCTCGTCACGGGCAGCGCGCGCCTGGACCTCTACCGCTACGGCGACGATGCCCGCGACAGGAGCCTGCGCTACCTCAAGCTCCGCTACCCGCAGGCCGAGGCGTGGCAGATCAGCGCGGCGGGAAGGAAGGACTACGTGACCGAGGAGGGGATCCGCGTGGCGCCCGCGCTGGAGCTGCTCGCCGGGCTCGTGTGAGCGCGCACGAGCCGTTCTCTCCTGGCTTCCTGATCGCGCACGATGCGCCTCAGGCGTCCGGCAGCGGCGCATCGACGCAGAGCCAGGCCCCTTTCCAGGGAGCGATCCTGCTCACGCTGTTCGCCCTCGCCCCCGAGCCGATCGTGCGGCGATGCAAGAGAGCCTCTCCCGAGGCGATGAGGAGGTCCCCCTCGAGACGGTCGGTGAAGTCCCGCAGGAGCGAGAGCCCGGAGCCGATGTTGCCCGGGCCCTGCTTCGACACGCGTGGCTCGAGGGCAATCTGGAGGGCCTCTCCGTCTTCGTGCAGTCGTCCACCGAGCTCCGGGTTCTCCTGGAGGCTGGCCAGGAACCCCACGCCCGCATCTGCGAAGGCGAACTGGAACCTGGACCGGGTCGGATAGGCCTGGGCCAGACCGAAGCCCGTCGCGGTCGCACGCGAGTGCTGCACGATGTTCGCTCCCAGCTCCTCGAACACGAAGCGGGCGAAGCGCAGGACCGACGTGCTCTTCTCGCCCAGCTGCCCTTCGAGGAAGTCGCCGAGATCCGTCGCCAGCTCCCGTGCGACTCGAGTGTCGAGGATCCTCCGGAGCGCCACCAGGCTCGGCGCTTCGTGTCGTTCGAAGGGCTCGTCGACGGCAACGTCCAGAGCCCGGAAGAAGTCGCTGCGCTGCAGATACCGGAAGGCATCCGAGGTCGCGTCCTCGATTCGAAACGAGGTCGTGAGCGATCGGCTGGCACGGGACGCGATCACGGCGGCCAAAGGCGCGACGATACAGGGGGCTACGAACGCCCCGGCGGGCAGGACGACTCGGAGCGCCTCGCTTTCCGCCACGGCGTCCCAGGCGCTGGTCCAGTCCCCGAACTGCCGCGGCCAGAGGCTCTTGGGAATCACGATCTCCATCGGAACACGCCCCGGAGATTCTAGGCATGGGGGCGGGAGGTGTTCACCGCCAGAAGCACGATCGTCCTCTGTCGAACGGAGCGTCGAGGCGGCCCGACCACGTCAGCGCGCGGTCGCCAGCTCCGCCGCCCCGTCGAGCAGCGGCACGAGCGCCTCGGCGACGCGCGCGTGGCCGCGCGGGTTGAGGTGCAGGTCGGAGCGGTAGAAGAACGCGTCTGCCCCCTCGGCGAAGAGCGGCTCTAGGTCGAGCACCGAGAGCTCGAGCTCGGCGCACGCGGCAAGGAAGCGCGCCTTGATGGCGCCCGCGAGCGCGAGGTCCTCCGCGTCCAGCGCGAGCAGGTCGCGCACCTCGGCCGCGTCCCGGGCCTCGACCTCCCACGGCAGGCAGATGGGCGGCGGCAGGTAGAGGACGAGCGGGCGGACACCGTGGTGCTCGCAGAGCCGGCCGACCTCGGCCAGCACGTCGCGGCACGCACCCAGCGCGTAGTCGAGCTGTCCCGGGAAGCGTGCGAAGTACGAGAGCGCGTGGTAGCCGGCCGAGAACGCGCCGCCCGCACTGCGCGCCCGCGCGTCGCGGTCCCGCACGTCGGGCGGCTCCTGTGGCGCCTTGTCGCCGCGGAACATCCGCGTCAGCATCAAGACGCCGGTCAGGTCGTTGCTGGACGTGAACCAGACGAGGAACACGTCCGGCTCGAGGTCGATGAACTTCTCCAGCACGCCCAGGTAGTTGTAGGGTCCGTACCCGCCGCGGCTCGCGTTGAGGATCTCGATGGTGCGGCCCGGGTGCCGCCGCTCCAGCTCGGCCTCGAGGCGCGCCGGGAACCCCTCGGCGTTGTTGCAGAGGCCGTCCGCGTGCGAGTCGCCGGCGACGAGCACGCGCAGGTCCGGCTTCACCGTCGAGACCTCCTCGTCGCGCCGCATGCCGAGCGAGTTCGTGCGCATGCGCCACGCGCCGTCGGGGTGCTCGGCGAACTCGCAGCGCGCGTCGAGCCCCGGCCGATGCGCGAAGTACGTCTTCGGGTCGTAGCGGTTGAAGGGGTGGTCGAGCGGGAAGATCTTGCGCGCCAGCTCGGGCGGCACCGCGAAGCGCTTCAGCGTGGAGTCCTCGAAGGCCCGCACCGGCCCGAGCGCCCCGCGGCCGGCCTCTTCCCCGGCGTCCCGCAGGGCGGCCTCGTCCGGCTCGAAGAACGCGATGCTCGGACCCGCACGGCTGGCGCGCCCCAGCATCGCGGCGAGCGCGACCCCGGCGACCGCGCAGGCGAGCGTGATGGCGAGCCGGGCGGACATCACCTCCATGCTACTTCGGCTCGCGGAAGCGAGGCGCAGGACTTCGATCCCGCGGGGGGAGCGCATCGACTGACGGGAGTTCCGAAGGGATGCCGACGCCTCGCCGTCCTGAGTCTCCTGGGTTCGTGCATGCCTCAGGGGCTTCTTGCGGTCGCAGCGAGCCGGACCCTCGCCGTGCGCCCGCTCCATCCCCCGTGGCACACGCCGCCAGCATCCCCTCCAGCACCCGCACTGCCGCCAGGTACTCCTCCAGCACCATGTGTTCCTTGGGCGTGTGGTCGAGCGCCGCGTCCCCCGGTCCGTACGCGAGCGCGGGCACGCCCCAGGCCGGCGCGAGGATGTTGAGGTCCGCCGTCCCGGTCTTGTGCTTGTACACGGGCCTTCCGCCCTCCTCGAGGATCGCGCGCGCCAGCGCCCGGTGCAGCTCGCTCGTGCGCGGCCCGGCCCACGCCGGCAGGGCGCCCAGCACCTCGACCTCGGCGCCCTCGCCCGCGCGCTCGCGCAGCCAGGCGACCGCGGCCTCCGGACCGAGGTCGAGCGGCAGGCGCAGCGTGAGCTCGAACGCGCAGCGCTCGTGCACGCCGTCGCTCTCGGTGCGCACCTCGAGCAGAGCGGGCATGAGCTGGTCGAAGGTGCGCTCGCGGCCCGCGTTGTACTCCGCGCACGCCGCGCGCACCGCGATCCAGGCGTCGACGCCGCGCTCGGGCGTCGTCGGCGGGGCGTGGGCGGTGTGCTTGGCCTCGCCGCGCACCGCGACTCGCGCGCGCAGGTAGCCCTTGTAGCCGAGGGTGATGCCGTCCCAGCCGCTGGGCTCGCCGACGACGAGCAGGTCGGGCGCCGCGCGCTGCGCGAGGTGCCGCGCGCCCGCCGACGAGGGCACCTCCTCCTGCACGCAGCCGGCGACGACGACGCGCAGGCCCCCCATGCCACCCGGGCCGCGCGCGCCGAAGCGCGCCGCGGCCGCGACGAAGGCGGCGAGCGGCCCCTTCGCGTCGACGCTCCCGCGGCCGTGGAGCTTGCCGTCCTCGATGCGCACGGGCAGGTCGCCGGGGACCGTGTCCATGTGCCCGGCGAGGACGATCGTGCGCGGGCCCGTGCCGATCTCGCCGACCGCGTTGCCGGCCGCGTCGACCGCGGCGTCGAAGCCCAGGCGCGACATCTCCGCCACGAGGAAGCGCGCCAGCTCGGCCTCCTCGTGCGAGAGGCTCTGGATCGCGACCATCGAGAGCAGCAGGTCGACCGCGCGCTCGTCGTTCACGCGAGCACCTCTTCGACGGCCGTCACCGCCTCCTCGAGCTCGTCGCGCGTGATGACGAGCGGCGGCAGGAGGCGCAGGACCGTGGGACCGGCGGCGAGCGCCACGACGCCGCGCTCGAGCAGGCGCTCGATGAAGGGCGCCGAGCGCTCGCGCAGCTCGATCCCGACGAGCAGGCCCAGGCCGCGGATCTCGCGCACGCGCTCGATCCGCTCGAGCGGGCGCAGGCGCTCGAAGAGCCACGCCCCGGTGTCCGCGACGCGCGCGGCGAGGTCCTCTTCCAGGATCGTCCTCAGCGTGGCGCGCGCGACCGCGCAGGCGAGCGGGCTCCCGCCGAACGTCGAGCCGTGCGAGCCGAGCGGCAGCGCCGCGACGCGCGCGCCCAGCGCCACCGCGCCCATCGGGAACCCGCCGGCGATGCCCTTGGCGAGGCACAGGAGGTCGGGCGCGAGGCCGTGGTGCTCGAGGGCGAAGAGCTTGCCCGTGCGGCAGAAGCCCGTCTGGACCTCGTCGAGCACGAAGAGCGCGCCGCGCTCGCGGCACAGCTCCTCGGCCCCGCGCAGGAACTCGGCGCTCCCTGGGCGCACGCCGCCCTCGCCCTGCACGACCTCGACGATCACCGCGCCGACATCGCCGGTGAGCGCCGCGCGCAGCGCCTCGAGGTCGTCGTAGGGGACGTGAACGAAGCCCGGCACGAGCGGCGCGAAGGGCTCGCGGTACTTGCGGTCCCAGGTCGCCGAGAGCGCGCCGAGCGTGCGCCCGTGGAAGCCGCGCATGCACGCGACGACGCCCGGGCGGCCCGTCGTGAGGCGCGCGAACTTGAGCGCCGCCTCGATCGCCTCCGTGCCGGAGTTGCACAGGAACATGCGCTCCAGGCCGGCGGGCAGCACCTCGCGCAGCTCCGCGAGGTAGCGCGCGCGCTGGTCGTTGGCGAAGACCGGCGTGCAGCTTCCAAGCTGACGAGCCTGGCGCGTGAGCGCCTCGACGAGCGCCGGGTGGGCGTACCCCAGGCTGGCGACCCCGTACGCGGCGCCGCAGTCGACGTAGCGCCGGCCCTCGGCGTCGAAGAGCAGCGCGCCCGCGCCGCGCACGAAGGCGACCTCGCGCGTGGCGAAGAACCCCGGGCCCAGCTCGCGCTCGGTCGCGACGAAGGACTGCGAAGCGTTGGATCGCGTCGTCTCGTTCATGCGTCACCTCCCCGCATCCCGCGGGCTCCGTGCTCCCCCGCGTACCGTTCGCGCCGCCTCGATGTGCGTCCCGCCGCCGTCGAGCGCATCGCGCAGCGGCCGCGAGCCGCCGCTCCCCGCGATGACGACGCGCTCGACGCCTCCGGCGAGTGCCTCGCGCGCGGCGAGCACCTTCTTCTTCATGCGCCCGCCGGCCCACTCGATCGCGTCCTCGATCTCGTCGGCGGCAAGGCGCCGGACGAGCGAGCCTTCGTCGGGAAAGGCGCGCAGGAGGCCCGGCACGGCGGTCAGGAGGACGAGCGAGCGCGCGCGCAGCGCGGCGGCGACGAGCGCGGCCGCGCGGTCGCCGTCGACGTTGAGCGCCTCGCCGCCGGCGCCCATCCCGATCGGCGCCAGCACGGGCGTGTGCCCCGCGTCGAGCAGGGAGCCGAGGAGCACCGCGTTCGCGCTCTCGGGCGTCCCGGTCCAGTCGTCGCGCACGAGGCGCACGCGGCCGTCCTCGACGACGCGGATCGCCTCCTTGCGCCGCGCGCGGAGCGCCCGGCCGTCGATCCCGGAGAGGCCGAAGGCGTCGACGCCGCGCGCCTGCAAGCCCGACACGATGCGCCGGTTCAGCGCCGCGGTGGCCATCACGAAGATCTCGAGCGTGCGCTCGTCGGTGAGGCGGCTCGTGTGGCCCGACGGCGAGGTCACGAAGCGCGGCGGGTGCCCCAGCGCTTCGCCGAGGCGCGTCGCGGCGTCCGAGCCGCCGTGCACCAGCACGAGGCGCTCGCCCTCGCGCACGAGGGCGGCGACGTCGGCGCAGGCGGCGTCGACGTCGACGTTCGCGGCCCCTCCGATCTTGACGACGTGCATTGTCAGAGCGGGTGCAGGCCGATCGCGTCCAGGCCGGCATGCTCCGGCACGCCGCACATCAGGTTCATGCACTGCACGGCGCTGCCGGCGGCGCCCTTGACGAGGTTGTCGATCGCGGCCAGGCACACGATGCGCCGGCCGTCCGCGGCGAGCGCCCAGCCGACGTCGGCGAGGTTGGTCCCGGTCACGAGGCGCGGCTCGGGGTGGCGGTAGGGGCCGCCCTTCTCGTGCACGATGCGCACGAAGGGCTCGTCGGCGTAGGCCGCGCGCCACGCGGCCCACAGCTCGCGGTCGGTCAGCGGCTCGGCGAGCCAGGCGTGGCACGTGGCGAGCGCGCCGCGCACGAGCTCGACCGAGGTCACGGAGAGGTGCACGTCCGCGATGCCGAGCGTTCGGCGCACCTCGGCCGTGTGGCGGTGGTCGGTCGGCGCGAAGGAGCGCACGACGCCGCTGCGCTCGGGGTGGTGGCTCGCCTCGCTCGCCTGGCGCCCGCCCTCCGACGAGCCGACCTTGAGGTCGCAGACGACCGGCCGCGCGGCGTCGAGCAGGCCGGCGCGCGCGAGCGGCAGCAGCGCGAGGTTCGCCGCGGTGGCGTTGCAGCCCACGCCGCTGACCCAGCGCGCGCCGCGGATCTCTTCGCGGTGCGCCTCGGGCAGCCCGTAGACGAAGCGCGCGAGCCACTCGGGCGCGGGGTGCGCGCTGTGGTAGCTGTCCTCGTAGAGCCCCGCGTCGCGCAGGCGGAAATCCGCCGAGCAGTCGACGATGCGCTCGGCGAGCCCCGCGAAGCGCTCGATCTCGCGCGCCGACTCGCCGTGCGGCAGCGCGAGGAAGAGCAAGTCGACGGACTCGAGCTCGGTCGGGGCGCTGAAGCGCAGCTCGGTGCGCCCGCGCAGGTTCGGGTGGGCGCTGCGCACGAGCTGCCCCACGCGCGACTGCGAGGCGACCTGCGCGAGCTCGACCTCGGGGTGCGCGAGGAGCAGGCGCGCCAGCTCGCCGCCCACGTAGCCCGACCCACCGACGATCGAGACACGGATCACGCCGGCCCCCGGCGCGCCGCGTCCAGCACGTAGTCGACCATCGCTCCGGGGATGTCGACGCCGGTCGGCGCGATGCTGTTCTTGAACTCGCCCGAGTGGTTGACCTCGATCACGGCGAGGCCGTCCGGCGTCTCGACCAGGTCGATCGCCAGGATGCCGCCGCCGACGGCGCGCGCGGCGCGGAGGGCGAGCTCGCCCACTCCTCCGTCGTCCAGCGGGCAGTTCGCGACCTTGCCGCCCCGGGCCGTGTTCGTGATCCAGTGCTCGCTCGTGCGCCAGATCGCGGCGATCGGCTCGTCGCCCACGACGAAGGCGCGCGCGTCGCGGCCGGGCTTCTCGACGTACTCCTGGACGTAGAACACCTGGTGCGTCCAGCCGCCGAGCACGGCGCGGTCCTCGAGGATCGCCTCGGCCGCGGCCTGGGTGTCGACCCGCGCGACGAGCCGCCCCCAGGAGCCCACGACGGGCTTCAGGACGACCGGGAAGCCGAAGCCGCGCATCGCCTCGAGCGCGGCTTCGGGCGTGAAGGCGACCGCCGTGCGCAAGGTCGGCACGCCCGCGCGCTCGAGCGCGAGGCTGGTGCGCACCTTGTCGCCGCAGGTCTCGACGACGTCCGCGGCGTTCACGCAGATGGCACCCTGGCTCTCGAGGATGCGCGTGGCGTAGAGCGTGCGCCCGAAGGAGAGCGAGCGGTTCCACACGAGGTCCCACGGGGCCGCGTCGCGGCCCAGCGGGAGCTCGATGGCGCCGTCGTCGACGCGCTCCAGCGGCGTGTCGCGCCGCGCGAGCTCCTCGAGGATCAGCCGTTCCTCGACGCGCAGGCGTGAGGTGACGAGGGCGATCCTCACTCGCCCCAGTCTTCCTGGACCTCGGGCGCGAGCCCCAGGGCTACCGGCGCGACCTCGAGGACCTCGAGCTCGGCGCCGCAGTCGCCGCAGGGCAGGATCTCGCCCTGCAAGGGCTCGGCCGGGACCTGGACCGGGGCATCACACTCTGGACAGCTGGCAGTCGTGTTCATGACGTCTTGCGATCGGAGAAGGGGTTAAAGAAGGCCGCCAGACCCTCAGGGAGGTCTGGCGGCTGTACGGTGGCCTCGTTGCGCGGCGCCAACCCCTACTGGCCAGACCTCCGGTCCGGTTTTGCGCGGGGTTTGTCCTTGCGTACGAGGGCTCGCATCGGGCGAATAGAACTTTATTGCTCGCCGCCCGCGGCAGCGCAAGCGCGCCCGGCGAAAAAAGATGCTTCCGCCCCCCAGCCGGGGGGGCGGGACGCCGCCCCCGGCCGCGCGGTATCCTTCGGCGTGACCACGGCCAAGAGGAACGTGATGGACACGAAGCCCGCCCGCCCGCCGCGCCGCTCCGAGCTGTCCGGGCTGCTCCGGCGCTGGTCGTTCCCGACCACGCCCGAGGAGCTCGCGAGCTCGGGGGCCACTCGGCTGCGCCGGATCCGCCGCGAGTACCTCGTCGTCCTGATCGAGCGCGCGACCCGCCGCGCGCTGCTCGAGGGCGAGGTCGACGTTCGGCCCGACGATCCGCTGCGCGTTTCGGCGAGCGCGCGCGAGCACTTCCTGCGCCTGGTCGGCGGCGAGTCCGAGAAGAGCGACGAGCTCGAGCAGCGCGCGCGCGACGAGCTGCGCCGCCTGCACGGCGCGCTCGCCGAGCGACGCCGCGAGCTGGACCACCTGTCGCGGACGGTGCCCGAGGCGCGCGAGCGCGAGCTCGAGCGCGGGCTCTACGACCTCTTCGTCGAATGGGAGGGCAGCGAGCGGACGCTGCACTCCCTGCGGCGCGGGGTCTCGCAGCTCGTGCTGCGCGAGCTCGCCGCCGAGCGCAAGATCGCCCGCGAGAGCCGGCTGCGCGAGTACCGCGAGGAGATCGACCAGCTCGAGCGCCGCATCGTCAAGCTGGCGGCCCTGCTCGACGAGCGCGACGTCGAGCTCGTGCGGCTCGCGCTGGCGCAGGCGGGCGACCCCGGCGTCCCCTCGATCTACCGCGAGGTGCAGAGCCTGGACCGGAGCGACCCGCACGCCGAGCGCAAGAGCGAGCTCATGCGCTCGATCTTCGCAGCCAACCTGCGCATGCGCGAGCAGATGCAGCGCTCGAGCGCGGAGGCCCCCCGACGGGCCTCGCGCTCTCCCTCGCCCGTCGGTCCGTGACGCTCGAGAGCGCGCTGCACGAGGCCACCGCCCTGCGCTTCCTCTGCACGGGCAACGCCGTGCGCTCGGCCTTCGCCGAGCTCTACGCCCGCCACCTCGGTTGTCCGCTGCCCGTCGACTCGGCGGCCACGCTCTACCGGAACGCCGAGCTCTTCCCCGAGACCCGCGCGGCCCTGCTCGAGCGCGGCGTGGCGGCCAGGACCCTCGAGCGGTTCGCGCCGCGCCACCTCGACCGGCTCGAGCCCGACCCCGACCCGCGGCTCCTCGTCCTGGGGATGTCGCTCGCGCACCTGGCCGCCTGGCGCGCCCGCTTCCCCGGACACGGAAACGCCTTCCGGCTGGCCGAGGTCCTCGGCCGCGCCGAGGACATCGCCGACCCGGTGCTCGAGGGCGCTGCCTTCCGGCCGACCTTCGAGCGGGTCGCGTGCTGCGTCGAGGCGCTCGTCGCCCGGCTGCGGCCCGGCGAGAATCCGAGCCGGCGCTAGACTAAGGGTAGCCCGGATTGCTCATGAGCCTTCACGCCAGCCGCCGCACCTGCTCGCCAGCTCGCGACTTTGCTCCCTCGCCGTCCTCGACGACCCGTCGAGGTCGACTCCGGGCGGCTCGGTCGCAAAGCCGCAATCTGGCGGCATCTGCGACGCCTGGCGCAAAGGCTCATGAGTAATCCGGGCTGGAGCAACGTGCCCTCACCATGATCTCGGAGGACCAGGAGAACCTCGTCGACATCGTCCGGCGCTGGTCGCAGCCGACCACCCCGGAGGAGCTCAAGCGCGAGGGCGCGCAGCGCCTGCGCCGCATCACCCTCGAGCGGATGGTGGTGCTGCTCAAGAAGGCCGTCGACCGGACCTTGCTCGAGGCGACGATCGAGGGCGAGGAGGAATCGCCGCGCGAGTTCGCGGAGAACGCGCGGCGCAACTTCCTGAACCTGTTCCACGAAGCCGACTCGGGCGCCGGGTCGGGCGATCTCGAGCGACGGGCCCAGTCCGAGCTCGAGCACCTGCGCCGCACGCTCGACGAGCGCCGCGAGGCGATCGAGCGCGAGGAGAAGCACCTGGCCGAGGGCCGCCCGACGGACAACGCGTTCGACGCGAGCTTCCGCCAGCGGCTGCACGGCGTCTTCAAGGGGTGGAGCGAGTCGGCTCGCACGCTGCCCGCCCTGGAGCACGAAGTCCTCGCGCTCCTGCGCGGCGAGCTCGGCTCGGTCCGCGAGCACGCGGTGCGCGCGCGCATCGGCGAGCACCGGCGCGTGGTCGACATCCTCGAGCGGCGCATCGGCAAGCTCTGCGCGCTCATGGGCGAGACCGAGGAGGAGCTGGCGCGCCTCTCGCGCGAGGAGCCGGGGATCGCCTCCGTGTACCGCTCGGCGCAAGGGATCGAGCGCGACGACGAGCAGCGCGACCGCAAGATGCGCCTGATGCGCAAGATCTTCATCGCCAACGTCATCCTGCGCGAGGAGCTCGGCCTCGCCGACCCGCGGCCGCTGCGCGAGCTGATCGCGGAGGAGCAGCGGGCGCAGCAGGAGGCGCTGCCGGAGCTCCCCGTGACGGCGATCGAGCTGCCGGGCCCCGAGGAGCCGAAGAAGGACGGGCGGAGGCGGATCGTGCTGGGCTGGCGAGAGTGACGGTACCGTCGCTACCGCTGGAAGATGGGCAGTAGCCCGTCCGGCAGCGCCAGGAACAGGCAGTTCATCGCCGTCGAGTACGAGCTGCCGTACATCCCCTCCTGCGGCAGCCCGCGCTCATGGCGCCGGTCGACCCAGGACCCGTTCTCCTTCTGCTCGCGCACCACGCGCACCACTTCCTCGGCGAACCAGCGCTCGAAGACCTTCGGGTCGCGGTGCTGCCAGAGGGTCTGCATGAGGTAGAAGCGCTCGTAGAACGGGAAGCGCGCCTCGAGCGTGACGCTGCCCAGGCGGCGCGCCTCGTCGCGCGCGGCGAGCTCGCGCCACAGCCAGTCGTAGCCGCGGTCGACCACGGCGCCGTCGTAGATCCCCGTCGCGTGCAGCGTGGAGAGGCAGGCAGCGGTGAGCGCGATCGAGACCTGCTCGGTCTGGTGCAGGCTGTACGCGAAGCCTCCGTCCTCCTGCTGCAGGCGCTGCACGTAGTCGATGGCGCGGTCGATCACGCCCTTGTCGACGAGGATGCCCGCGTTGCGCGCCGCGCGCAGGGCCTGTACGACGCAGACGGTGATCGAGCCCTCGTGATCGGTCTTGTTGTCGGGGTAGTAGTACCAGCCGCCCTCGAGGGACTGGGAGCCCTCGATGCAGCGCACCGCGGCCTCGAGCGTCTTCGCGATGCGCTGTCCGAGGCCGGAGCTCGGGGAGCTGTCGTAGGCCTGCGCGAGCGCGAGCGTCGCGAGCCCGTGCCCGTGCATGCGCGAGTGGCCGTCCGCCTCGTCCCGGATGTACCCGGGCGCCAGGTCGTCGCTCGAGCGCGAGAGCAGGTACTCGACCGCCTGCCTCACCTCCTCGCGGTACGGCCCGCGGCGCGGCGTGCTGCCGCCCGCCATGAACGCCAGCGCCGCGAGGGCCGTGATGCCGACCGGCGCGTAGGTCTCCTTGCGGCCGGCGGGAAAGGAGCCGTCGGGCTCGAGATCCTGCTGCGTCGCCAGGAACGCGAGGCCGCGCTCGAGCGCCTCGTGCACCGCCACCTCGCCCGGCCCCGCGGTCGAGCTCGCGCGCTCCTGCTCGACCGCGGGCGCGGCGCCCGGCCGGGCCGGTGACGCGTCGTCCGGGGGCGCGCCGAGCAGCGCCGCCGCCGTCAGGAGGACGAGTGGGTGGTGCGGGAGCACGCCGCGGTTGGGGGAGGGCGATCTCCCCCCCTTTCGGTCAGGGTCGGTCAGGGTCGGTCAGCGCCCGGAGCGCGAGTTCAGGCGCCGGTAGTAGGCCTCGATCCACTCGCGGTAGCGGGCCGGGAGGTCGAGCCCGCCCTCGGCGCGGAAGAGGTCCCGCGCGTAGACGGGCAGCTCGCCCCACTTGTCGCTCGCGCTGGGCGTCGGCTGCGGACCCTCCGTCTCGTGGTCGGGCTGCTTCGCGGCCGGCGAGCTCTCCGGACGCGCGTTCGATGCCTGGTTGCCTTTCGGATCCTTCCCGTCGGACTCCTCGGGCTTCGGTCGCTCGCCTTCCTGCGGCCCTTCCTGGGTCTCTTGCCGCTGGGTCTCGCCGGGCTGCTTCTCATCGATCGACGAGCTGTCGCCGCAGCAGGATCCGCTGCACGTCGACCCGGACTTCTGCGCGATCTCGAGGATGCGGTCGATGTCCTCGACGACCTCGCGCCCGCGGCTCTGCGTGTGGCGCAGGAGCCGGCTCATGCCCGAGGCGGGGCCCGCGGCGGCCGCGCCGGGCGGGGCGGCGTCGAGGATCTCGTCGATGCCGCTCTCGCCGACGTCCTTCAGCGCCTCGGTGTCGCCGGCGCTCGCGTCGTAGAGCAGCTTGTCGATCCGGTCGAGGCTGAGCTCGACCTTGGCGAAGAGCCGCGCCAGCTCCTCGTGAGGCTTGGGCGCCTCCTCGAACGGGTTCTCCAGCCGCGGGAGCTCGGGCTCCTCCTGCCGCTCCGGTTCCTGGGCGAGCGCGACGGGGCCCGCCAGCGCGCTCGCGAGGAGCGCGGAAAGGAGCACAAAGGTTCGTTCTCGCATGTCTTCCCTCAGTTCTCGGTGTCCCCGGTGGTCCCGGGCGCGTCCTCGGCGTGGCCGTGTTCTTGCTGATCGGGGTCGGGGAGGCCCAGCTTACGGCGGAACTGTCGGAACAGCTCGGTCATCCGCTGGTGGCGGTCGCCGAGCCGCGCGATGTCCTCGCGCAGCATCGGGTCGACCTCCTCGGACTCGAGCTCCGGATGGAGCGTAACAAGCTCGTCGATTCCGCGCAGCACCTCGACCTCCAGGCGCCGCAGGAGCTTCAGCTCGGCCACGTCCGGGACGAGCTGCTGCTTCTGGTCCTGGCCGGGCTGCTGCCCGCCCTGGTTCCCCTGGTTCTCGTTTCGGCGCCGTTCGAGCTCCTGCTGCAGCGCCTCGAGGAGCCACACGAGGCCGTCCCGAGCATCCTGCTGCAGCGCCTGGACGCTCTCGTCGCTGCGGTTGCCCCCGGCGTCGCCCAGGCGCCGCGCGACCTGCCCGAGGTCGTGCTCGACGTTGCGCAGGATCTCGGCGAACACGAGCGTGTTCTCCTCTTCGAGCGCCTCGGCGATCTTGGCCGCGCGCTGGCCGATCCCCTCCTCCTCGCGGGCGATGTTGCGCAGGCGGATCTTGTCGGCGCGGCTCGCCCGGGCGCCGTCCGCGTCGGCGCGCCCCGCTTGCACCTCGAGCACCGCCTGCATCTGCTCCTCGTGCCCCTCGAGCATCGACTGCACCTCCTCGGAGATGCGGAAGAGGAGCTCCTCGGCGCGCAGCTCCTGGTACTGCTCTTCCTCCTCCTCGAGCTGCTGCAGCGCCTCGCGGATCTGACGCTCGGTCTCCTGCTCCTGCTCCTGCGCCTGGTCGAGGTTGCCGCTCGAGAGCGACTCGCCGGCCTCGCCCGCGGTCTGGGCCGCGCCCTCGATGTTGGGCTGGGGCAGCGGCGAGTCGCGCTCCTCGTTGCGGCGCGCCAGCTCGAGCAGCTCCTGGCGGATGCGCTCCTGCTCGCGCGCGAGCTCCTCGGCGCGCTCGCGCGCCTCGGGCGTGCTGGGCTCGACGCCGCGCGTCGACTCGCGGGCGGCGCGATCGAGCGCCTCGGTCGCCTTGCGCTGGGCGCCGGCGGCCTGGCCGCGGCTCTCCTGGCCGAGCTGTTCGGCGGCCTCCTGCATCGCCTCGCGGGCTTCCTCGAGGGCCTCGCGCACCGCCTCCTCCGACTCGGGCCGCAGCGCCGCCTCGCCCGTCTGCTCGACGAGCTCGCCCGCCTTCTCGGCCAGCGCGGACTGCTGCTCCTGCATCGCGCTCGGGCTCTCTGCGCCCGAGCGGCGCTCGGCGGAGCTCTGCGCGCCCGAGAGGCTCCGCGCCGCCTCGCGCAACGACTCGAGGGCGCGCCCCGCGGCCTCCGCGCCGCGCGCCGCCTCCTGCTGCCGGGCCGCCCCGGCGGCCTCCAGCATCGCCCCCGCCGCCTCATCGAGCAACCCCTTGGCTGCCTGCGTCTCCGGGCTCTCGCCGCTCTGCGCGGCGGCCGAGCGCGCGATGCGCTCGCCGAGCTGCGTCGCCTTGCGGCTCGAGCTCTGCTGGTTCATCCCCAGGCCGTCGGCGACGCGGCGCTGCGCCTCGATGCCCGCGTCCAGGCGCGTCAGCGCCTCCTCGGTCGCCTGCTCGGCCGCCTCGGGCTGCGCCTCGGCGCGCTCGAGCGCCGCGTCGACGTCCTCGGCCACGACGCCCGCGGTCGTCGGCTCCGCCGCCATCTCGCGCGCCGCGCCGCGCGCGCTCGCGCGCGCCCCGCGCGCCATCTCGCGCGCCGCGCGCGCCGCCTCGTCGAGCTCGCTCGCGCGCCGCTCGGCGGCGTCGGCCGCCGCCTTGCGCGAAGCCTCGCCGCTCGCCTCGCGCGCCTCGCCGGCGCTCGCCGCGAGGGCCTCGGCGGCCGCCTTCGCGGCCTCGTCGCCGGACGCACGGGCGTGGCGCTCCTGGCGCTCGGCGGAGCGGGCGAGCCCCTCCGCGACCTCGCGCGCCTTGGCGTCCTCGCTCGCCTCGCGCAGCTCCGTCGCCGCTTCGCGCAGCTCGCCGGCGGCGCTCTCGAGGCGCCCGGCGCGGACGTCGGCCTCGCGCGCCTCTGCGAGCGCGGGCCGCAGCCCCTCGAGCCGCTCGGTCGCCTGCGGCGACCAGGACCCGAACATCCGGGCGTCGACCTCCTGGTCCTGGATCAGCGCCTCGAGCTCGCGCGCCAGCGCCTCGAGCTCGAGCGCGCCCGACTCGCGGCCGGCCTTCTCGTTGGCCTGCTGCAGCTCGCGCTGCTCCCGGATCAGCTCCTGGATGCCCTCCTCGAGCGTCCTCTGGCCTTCGTTCGCCGACTCCGCCTGCAGGTCCTGCGTGTCCTCGCGCAGCTCGGCCTCGTCGTCGGCCAGCGCCGACAGCGCGGCCTCGATGCTGCGCAGCTCCTCGAGCGACTCCTCGAGGCTCTCGAGCCCCTGGCGGTCCATCAGGATCGCGAGCAGCTTCTCGAGCTTCGCGATGACCCGTTCCTGGCGCTCGATCGCGCTGTTCGGGCGGCCCGAGGCGATGTCGCCGGAGGTCGTGTCCATCAGCTCGCCGAGGGTCAGCGACTCGTCGCCCTCGGCGCTCGGGCGCGCGTCGAGGTGCGTGACCGCCGCGCGCAGCAGGTTCGCGGCGTGCGTGCGGGCCTCGCTCTCGAAGCGGTCGGCGAGCACGTGCATCTGCTCCTTCAGCCGGCGCAGCCGGCGCGAGAGCAGCGTCTGGTCCTCGGCCAGGGCCGCCTGCTCGCGGGTCTGCTCGCCATCGCCTTGCGCGCGGGCCAGGGCCGGGGCGGCGACGGAAGCCGCGACGAGCATCGCAGCGAAGCTTCTCGGGCGGATCATTCAGTGCTCCTTGGCGTACTGTCGGGTTCGCTCGAGCAGGCTGCGCTGTCCGCCGAGGATGTCCCTGGTGAGGCTCAGGATGGACTGGAAGTTGTCCCACTCGGCGAGCAGCTCGAGGAGGGTCTCGACGCTCTCCTTGGTGAGCTGCTGCTGCTCGTAGGCCCTGGCGACGGCGTCGCGCGCGGCCGCCGGGCCCGCGGCGTCGCGCGCGGCGACGAGCGCCTCGGTCGCGAGCGTGCTGTGCTCCTCGCTGATGGCGAGGCCGAGCGCGACGATGCTGACGAGCTGTCCGGCGAGGCCCGCGGTGCCGAGCTCGCCGCGCGCGTAGCGCTGGGCGACGGCGTTCCACGGCTCCACCTGGAACGCGCGGTCGGCGGATGCCGACGGGGCCGAGAGGGTCGCGAGGGCCTCGTCGAGCGCGTCGAGGAGCGCGCCGGCGCGGTCGTCGATGCGCGCGTACAGCAGGCTCTCGGTGACCGCCGCGAGGTCGCGCGAGAGGGCGCGCGCGTCGCCTTGCACGCGGCGCTGCCCCGCGAGCAGCGCGCCCAGGTCCGAGAGCTCGCCCGTGCCCATCTCGTCGCTCGACAGAGCTGTCAGGATCTCGCGCGTCCGGAGCAGCTTCTCCTCCTGGAGGTCGCTCAGGCGGTGCACCTGCTCGCCCGCACGCGCCAGGCGGTCGCGCAGCCGGCGCATGAAGTCCTCGACGCTCACCACGCGCAGCCGGATGGGCGCGGAGGCGCTCTCGTTCGCCTCGGGCTCGCGGTTGTCGAGCGCGAAGACCTGCAGCGCGAGCTGCTGGCCCTCGACCAGGGGCTCGAGGCCCGCGATCTCGTTCACCTCGAGTCGCGCGCGCGCGACCACGGTCTCGTGCGCGCTCCCGCGGTAGACGTCCTCGAGCGGTACGACCGGGGTCGGCTCGAGCGCCCCGGCGGAGAGCAGCGGCTCCTCGCTCCCGGAGCCGCGCACCTCCCAGCGCACTCCCGCGACGCCGAAGTCGTCGCGCACGCGCGTGCGCAGAGGGAGGGCGCCGCCCGCCACGACGTCGATCTCGACCCGGCCGGGCGCGATCACGAGCACCTCGGGCCGCTTGTCCTCGAAGACCTGGACGCCGAACAGCCCCGGGTCCGGGTTGGGCAGGCCCGTGTCGTCGACCAGCTCGAAGCGGTAGCGGAAGCTGGCGTCGGCGGTCCACTCGAAGCCCAGTCCCGGACGCGCCTCCGGCGCGGGGCCGCCTGCGGTCTCGGTGTCCCGCCCTTCACCGGGAGCATCGGGGGGCGCGGGGAAGGGCATCGGCACGAGCTCGAGCTCGCTGTCCTGGGGCAGGAGCCGCGCCACGCCGCGCGCGTCGGGCGGGTCGCAGAGGGCGTGGATCGTGAGCCTCGAGCCCTGCAGGACCTCGACGTCGCGGTCGAGCACGACGCGCTCCTCGAGGCCGCTGTAGGCCGGCGGTACGACGCGCACCGCGAGCCCCGTGATGTCGGGGGGCTGCAGCACGATCAGCCGCACGCGCGGCTCGCGGTCGCGGTCGTCGCCGCCGGTCACGTGGAACACCGTGTCCTCCTGCACCGCCGAGAGGCGCGCGCGCACCGGCGTGCTGCGGCCGGTCGGGACCACCTGCGAGCGGCCATCGTCGTGGTGGAAGGTCACCTCGTCGGGCACGACGCCGAGCGCCCGCACGATCACGGGGACGTCGCTGCCGCGCGCGACCCTCACGCGCAGCTCGCCGTCCGCCTCCTCCTGGTCCAGTCCGGGGATCTCGACGGTGAGGTGCGTGCGCTGCGGCCAGGGCACGTCCGTGCCCCACATGCGTGCGAGGAAGATGCTCGTGAGGTCCGGGCGCGCCGAGAGCGCCAGGAGCGTGACGAGCCCCGCGCCGAGCCCGAGCGCCGCGCGCCGGCGCGGGCCGGACGGCGCGAGCACGGGCCCCACGTCCAGGCGCTGCGCCTCGCGCTCGGCCTCGGCCACGACGCGCTCGATCAGGACCGGGCTCTCGCTTCCGGTCTGGCCGCGCCTCAGGCGCTCGCCGAGCTGGATCGCGCTCACCAGGAGCTCGTGCAGGGTGGGGTGCGCGCGCTCGACGAGCTGCGCGAGCCCGGTGCCGTCGGGCACGCGGCGCGTCAGGCGCAGGCCTTCGCGCCAGACGAAGTAGGCCGGCAGGAGGACGAGCGAAACCGTGTGGAAGACCCGGATCGGGGCCGGCAGGTGCAGCAACAGGTCCGAGAGGAACGCGAACAGGAGCCACCCGGCGGCCACGGCGAGCACGGTCCCGAACCCGTGCAGCCAGAGCAGACGCACGATGCGTCCGCGCAGCTGCGCCAGGAGGCGGTCGAGCTTCTCGGAGGATGCTTGCGGGTTCGCCGGCACGGTGGTTCAGCGCTGGAAGATCGGCAGGAAGCCGAAGGGGATCTCGAGGATGAGCACCGCGCAGGCCGTACCGAACGCGGACCCCGGGCCCTCGTGGTTCGGCCACGAGCCGTCGGGGCGTTGCATGTCGATCAGGAGCCGCCGCAGGTTGACGAAGTAGTTCTTCCAGTCCTGGCCGCCCTGCGTGTACATCGCCTGGACGCCGTAGTAGTGGCCGTACCAGAAGAAGTAGTGCCCCGTGCGGCCCCAGAACGAGTTGAACTTCGCGAAGTCCTCGTTGAGGTAGTTGACGCCCTTGGCGATGAGCTTGTCCGAGTAGATGCCGAGCCCGTGCAGCGCCGTCACGCCCGCCGACGTCAGCGCGAAGGACGAGCGCGAGTAGTGGTCCTTCTGGTAGTGGAACGTCCCGACGTCGCTGCGGTACGCCGCGTGCTGGAAGCCGCGCGGCTGCTCCTCGGTCACTGCGGACTCGACTACGTAGTTGTAGGCCCGCTCGATCGTCGACTTGGGCACGCGGATGCCGATGTTGCGCGCGGAGCGCAGCGCCATCACCTGGCACACGACGATCGACATGTCCGACTCGCGCGCCAGCGGGACGTAGCGCCAGCCGCCCTCGTGGTTCTGGCTCTTGACGATGAAGTCGACGGCCTTCTGCAAGTTCTTCTTCACGTCGTCGCGGTGCGTCATGCCGTACACCTCCGCCAGGAACAGCGTGGCGAAGGCGTGGCTGTACATGCGCGTGCCCGCGTGCGTGATGTACCCGTCGTCGTTGACGCACGAGAGGACGAAGTCCAGCCCGCTGTCGACGACGGGGCCGTACTCGCCGCGCCCGGGCAGGTGCCCGCCGGCCAGGAAGGCCATGCACGCGAGCGCGCTGACGCCGACGTGTCCGCGGTCGTCGGCCGTCCACTTGTAGTTGTTGTTGAGCTTGAAGCCGATCTTGGCGGTCCAGCTCCCGTCGGCGTTCTGGTTCTGGGCCAGCCAGGCCAACCCCTGGGCCACCGCCCGCTCCTGCTCGGGGGTGATCTCGACCAGCGCCTGCGGGTCGAGGCCCAGCTCGTCGTCCTTCGCCGGACCGGCGCCCGCCAGGAAGAGGGGGGCGAGGAGAGCGGCGCCCGAGAGCGCCCGTGCACGCGATCGATCGTTCGTCACCGCCAGACCTCCAGTCGCTTCGCGCCGGCGATCACGAGCGCGCTTCCGATGCCCACGAACTGCACCCCGCCCTTGCTGTCCATCTCCGGCCGCAGGGTACGGCTGTCGCGCCGGACCCCGGACGTCCGGTCGAGGAAGACGAGCTCCGTCTGCCCCCGCGGTTGACCGCGCTCCGAGCGCCACCCGAACACCACCGAGGAGTCCGACAAGGCGGGCATGGGCAGCATCCGCTCATCGTACTCACTCTCCGTGAAGGGCAGCTGCGCCTCCCAGCGCGGGCCGTAAGGGAGGTGTATCGCGCGCAGCGAGCAAGGGCCCGTCCCGCCGGGCGGCGCCTTGAGCAGGAACAGGTACGGGGACGGCAGCTCGTTGCGCTTCAGGCTCACGATGCCGACCGCGATCTCGCCCTGGCGCAGGCGCACGATCGGCCGCGAGCTGATCGCACCCAGACCGGGGCTGAGCTGGTAGAGCTCGCCCTCGTACTCGTCGGGCGGCGAGCCACCGCGCAGGAGCATGTACGTCTCGTCCCGGTAGCGCAGGATGAGGCTCAGCTTGTGCGAGTCGTCGCGGCCCTCGCCGAACGGGATGCGCCACGCCTCCGAGCCCGTGCCGAGGTCGATGGCAGCGATGTAGTTGCGGGCCGGCCGTCCCGAGAGGGGGTAGTGCGGGACGATCAGGCGGCCGTCCTCGATCCACGCGCTCGACGAGGCCTCTTCGGTCAGCTCCCCGACCTCGAAGCGGCGCACGAGCCGCCCCGTGAACAGGTCGCGGACCTCGGCCGGCTTCGGCCGGCGGCCGCTCGGGAGCACGACCAAGCGCCCGTCCCCGCACACCGCGCGCTGCCTGTACGCGAGCGCGTCGAAGGTGTGCTGCCAGAGCTCGGTGCCCTGCGCGGCGTCGAGGCCGGCGAGCGTGAAGAGCTCCCCGCGGTGCACGAGAGCCACGACGACGCCGTCCGATTCGTCGATCGAGAGCACGTCTCCGCCCGGCCAGGCCCACGCCTGCTCGCCGTCCGCGTGGCGCAGGGCGACGACGCGCGTCCTGGTCGCCAGGACCGCGAGGCCGGGCACCGGGACGAAACGCTCGGGCCAGTCGGGGTGCGGCGCCTCGCGCATCCCGAGGACGTGGTTCCAGCCGTCCGGGCTCCGCGCCGGGTCGGGGATCCCGAAGAGCCGCTCGCCATCGGCGAAGAGCGCGACCCAGGCTCCGTCCGGCTGCGCGGGCGGGACGAGACCCACCGGGTGGAACGACCCGCTGTAGTCGAGCGCGGTGCGCACGCCGTGGTCGAAGGTGGGCTCCGGCGGATACGGCGCCGGCTCGACGGTGAACGCCTCGGCGAGCTCCGCCAGCGTCTGGCCGTCGTGGCCCTCCAGGTCGGAGCGCAGGCTCGGGTGGTGCGCGGCGAGCTCGCGCACGAGGCCGGCGCGCAGACGCTCGTTGCCGCCGCCGCCCAGGACGTCGGCCAGCCGCAGCAGGTAGCGCACCTGGCGCTCGTCGGCGTCGCGCGCGGAGAAGGTCTCGGGCAGCTCGCTGTCGACGATGCGCGCCACCAGCGGCCCGTCGCCGTCGTCGGCCGCCCAGCGCAGGCGCGCGTCGTTGGCGGCCTGCGCGGCGCGCGAGTGGGGGTAGAGCGATGGGATCTCGGCCAAGAGCTCGTCGTCGCGCTCGTCGAGCGCGCGGTCGAGCAGCGCGCTCGCGCGCGCCTCGAAGAGCTCGTACCCCTGGGCCTCGCCCGCGCTCAGCTTCGCGGCGATGCGCGCGCTCGCCCAGGCCCCCGCGGTCCCGCCCGGCAGCTCGAAGTCGCGGTAGTACCGCGTGCGCAGGATCTCGTGCAGGTCCTCGAACTCGGCGCCCGAGCCGCGCGTCTCGCCGACCGCCTCGGCGCGTTGCAGGAGCACCCACAGCCCGACCGGCATCTTCAGAGAGATCCAGTCGGGGCGCTCGCGCGTCCCGACGACCGGCTCGAGGCGCTCGGCCCAGGGGGCGCTCCCGTCCGGGTCCTCGCGCGCCTGGCAGCCGACCTCGAGGTGGCTGCAGCTCTCGAGCAGCTCGTCGAGCGTCGCGATCCACTGCGCGGTCTCGAAGCCGCGCAGGAGCGCCTGCTCCTCGAGCAGCGTGTCGCGCAGCGCCTCGCTCGTCGGCGCCAGCTCGCGCGCGCGCGCGAAGAGCTCGCGCGCCTCGCCGCGCCGGGCGAGGTCGCGCATCACGCGCGCCTCGGTGCACAGGATCTCGTGCAGGTCGTCGCCGACCGCGGCGAGTCCGCCATCGCCCGCGGCGAAGCTCTCCAGGACGCGCCGCGCCTCCTCGATATGGCGGGCCGCCCCGGCCACGTCCTCGCCGCCCTGCCAGCTCGCGACCCCGCGCTTCCAGAGCAGCCGCGCCAGGTTGCGCGTCGCCTCGAGGTCGCCCGGGTCGGCGAGGTGCGCCGAGCGCGCGCGCTCGAGCAGGCGGTCCCACTCGAAGTAGCCCTGGAGGTGCGCCCGGCCCAGGGTGAAGACCATCCCGTCTCCGACCAGCAGGTTGCCTTGCGTCCCGCGCGACCAGGCCGTCTGCTCGCGCACCTGTCCGGTGTCGCGGTCGAGCACGAAGAGCTGCGTGTTGCCCGGCACGTACACGCGCTCGCTCGCCAGCACCGGACGCAGCCCGGCCAGGCTCTCCGAAGGGTCGTCACCGGGCGGGAAGATCCAGGCGACGCGCTTGACGGGCCCGTGCGAGACGCCTTGCCCGGGCGCCTCGAGCGCGACCACGCTGGCTCCGGCGAAGAACACGCGCCGCTGGTCCGCGCCGATGAGCGCGTAGTCGGTGTTGCCCCGCACCTGACCCAGACCGATGCGCATGACGTCGTCGTGCCGCAGGCTCCAGACGAGCCCCCCGCTCGTCGCGTCGACGGCGATCAGGTCGCGGCTGTCGAACGGCGTCGCGATCAGGGTGTCCCCGACCACGACCGGCGGCGCGTTCTGCCACTCGGGCTCGAGCGGCTGCATGTTGTAGCCGGTGTTCGGGCGGATCTCGATCTGGTCGTAGAGGACCTCCCACAGGATGTCTCCGGTGAAGAGGTCGACCGCCGCCAGCGTCCCGAGCTGCGTCAGGGCGATGACGCGGTTGCCGACGACGCGCAGCGGCGGGGCGCAGAACTCCTTGCCCATGCGCCCGAACATGTTCAGCTCGCGCTGGCCGGTGATCAGGGCCGTCGACCAGAGTTCCTCACCCGTGTGCAGGTCGAAGCATCCGACGTGGTACTCGATCCGGCCGCGCAGCCGGGCGGCCGGGACGAGCAGGCGCGAGCCGTGCAGGATCGGGGTCCCGACGATGCGCATGCGGTCGCCGAAGCTGCCGGACTCGCCGTCCCAGTTCGGCGGGGGGCGCGTGTCCCAGAGCGGGTCGCCGGTGCGGGCGTCGAAGGCGAACAGGCGGCGGTTGGGCATCTGCCCGATGATCTTCATTTCGCCGTAGTTGACCTTCTTCTCGAACGTGAACGGGATCTGCAGCGCCGCGACCACCACGCCCTGCCCGGCGACGGGCGCGATGAGCCCGTCGGCCATGTTGATCTCGTCCATGAACTGCTGGCGCGCGCTCGCCGTCAGCTCTTCCCAGCCCGGCGGCTCGCCGCTGTTCCAGACGGGCTCCCCGGTGAACGCGTTGACCGCGAGCAGCTCCATCGTCGTGCTGACGAAGACGAAGTCCTGCCAGCGCGCCGCGTACAGGGGAAAGCGCGTCGCCGTCGGACGGAAGGGGTGTCCCGACGGCAGGAGGAACGGCTCCGGCCAGCGGTCCGGGTCGTGCCCCAGCGACGAGGCCGCGACCGCACCCGGCTGGATCGCGGTCGCGAAGCTGCGCAGCGTCTCCTGCGCGCGCGGGTCCGCGCGCGGGAGCTCGCCCGCCACTCGATCGGTCGCGAACTCGACGCGCCGGCGGGTGCCGGGCGTCACGAGCCCCGGCCGGCGCTCCTCGAGCGCCGCCAGCGCCGCGCTCCAGTCGGCGGCGCCCGCGAGGGTGAGGTCCGGCTGTCCGAGGGCGTGGCCGAGCGCGCGGCCCCAGGCGCGGATCCCGTCCTCGAGGTTGCCGAGCTCGACCTCGACGTCGCCCAGCGCCCACCAGGCCTTGCGCGCGGCCGCGGTGATCGGCCAGCGCCGCGCGACGCGCGACAGGGCGGCGCGGTCGCCCGCCGCCAGCGCCTCGGCCAGGGCCGCGGTCGCCTCGCGCCCGAAGCGCTTCTCGTACAGCTCGCGCGGCGCTTCGGGCAGCTCGAACAAGAGCCGCGCGGCGTGGTTCGAGGCGCCGTAGTGGACGTCGCCCTGCGAGCGCGCCCGCGCGCTCCCGGGCTGCGCGACCCAGGGGCGCGTCGCCCCCAGCACCTCGCCGTGGTTGTCCTCGATCAGGCGCTGCAGCCCGTCGATGCCCTCGTTCCAGCGCTGCGCCGCGAGGTGCACCTCGACCTCGAGCGCCAGAGCCCGCGCGCCCTGGGTGTCGTAGATGGAGAACCCGCGCGGCTGGACCTCGTCCTCCTGGGCGGCGACCGGGGCGGCGCTCGGGGCCGCGCCCGCGAGCGCCAGGACGCCGGCGCATCCGACCCCGAGCGCGCCTCGGACGAGGCGCCTCGGCGCGGGCGGAGCGGGTCGGCGGAAGGAGCTCACGGTGGCTTCCCTATGGCACAAGCGGCTCGGATTGGAAAGGTATCGCGCCCCCGGGGCCGCCTCGGCGCCCCCGGGAGCCGGGTCGGAGGGTGCGACTAGATCAGCTCGAGGCGCTTGCGCAGGATCCACTCCGCGGAGAGCAGCGCGAGCGCCAGGAGCAGGGTACCCCAGTGGTCCCAGGCGTCCTCCAGCTCCGAGGAGATCGGCTCGCGGCGCTCCTCCCCCCCAGGGAACTCGTCGGAGAGGTCCGCGAGCCGCGCCAGGCCGACCGAGCGGCCGGACGTGAGATGGGCCACGGCAGCCAGCGTCTCGGGGTCGGGGGAGGGGTCGGCGTTCTCGAGGGAGGGCAGGACGATCTCGACCTCCGTGGTCGCCGCGCGCTGGCCCTCGACCTCGATCCAGGCGCGGTAGAGGCCCGGCCGGCCGGCGTCGAAGGTCCCCCGGTAGAGGCCGCTGCGGCCCTCCACCAGGTGCAGCGGGAGGGGCGTCGTCTGCCCCTCGGGGCTCTCCAGGGTGACGTCCTGCTGCCCGGCCAGGCTCGGCTGGAAGTCCTCGTCGAGCACGCGCGCCTCGAGCGTCACGCGCTCGTCGAGATTGTAGGCGCTGCGCAGCGGCTCGAGCTGGTAGCGCCGATCGCCGCTGCGCAGGCGGCCCAGCGCGAGCCAGCGCACCGCGTTGCGCCAGAAGCGCTCGTGGTAGCGCGTCATGTAGCGGTAGCGCCAGCGGTACGTGGAGTCGACCGCCACGAACATCGTCCGGCCCGACGGATAGTAGCCGGTGACGAGCAGCGGGAAGCGGCCGTGGTTGTTCTCGTAGCGCGGGTGGCGCAGGAGCACCTGGCTCCCGGGCTTCGCCTTGAGCACGGGGTAGAACCAGTAGAAGCCGCGCAGCCCGCCCGCGTCCTCCCAGAGCTTGTGGTTCAGCTCCAGGTCCGTGTGCAGGCGCACGATCTCGTGCGGGTTCGCGGCGTCCTCGAGCACCGGCTGGGTCTCGACGGTCGTGTCCTGCTCGAAGAGCAGCGTGCCGCTCGTGTCGAGCAGGACGGGCAGGAGCTCGGCGACGTCGGTGCCCGCGAGCGCGCGCGGGTCGTCGAACTCGCCGGCGATGAAGCACAGGCCGCCGCCGCGCTCGACGAACTCGAAGAGCGACTGCACGAACTCCTCGCCGCGCGCGGGGTCGGGCGAGATCTGGTAGGGGTTGACGTCGCCGAGCAGGATGACGTCGTAGCTGTCGAGCAGCTCCTTGCGGCCGGTCGGCACGCTCGCGAGCGAGTCCATGCCGCGCGTCGCCTCCTGCGGGAAGCCCGGCGTGGCGGACATCAGGTAGCACTGCACCTCGATGCGCTCGTCGGCGCGCTTGAGCAGGTCCTTGAGGAAGCGGTACTCGTAGCGCGGGTAGCCGTCGACGTAGAGGACGCGGATCTTCTCGCGCGTCACGTGCACCGAGAGCTCGACCTGGTTGTCGTCGACGAGCGTCTCCTCGGGCTGCGGGGGCACGCTGACCCGGAAGCGCCGTTCCGTGCGCATGCCGCCCTCCGCGGCCGGCGCGACCAGGACGACGCGCTCGCCCGCCGGGACGAGGCCGATCTCCTCCTCGGCGACCATGCGCACGTCTCCGCCCGAGTCACCCGAGAGCTCCTCGAGCACGACGAGCGTGCGCTCCTCGGGGCTCGCGCCGCGGCCCGACACGCGCACCGAGATCGTGACCTCGTCGCCCTCGAGGACGCTGCCGGGCGCCTCGACCAGCTCGACGAGCACGTTGCGCTCGGGGCGCGTGTCCCCGACGACGACGGTGTGCACCGGGATGCCCTGGCGCGCGGCCGCGGCTGCCGCGTCGAGCGCCGGGGTCCCGCCGTTGCTGCGGCCGTCGGAGACGACGACGACGTCGGTCACGTGGCGGCCGCTCTGCCCGGCGAGCGCGCGCCCCAGCGCGTCGCCCAGGTGCGTGGCGTTGCCGCGTCCCTGGAGCGCCTCGAGGTCCGAGACCGGCAGGAGCGACTCCGCGAAGCCGAACAGCCGCACCTGGTACCCGCGAGCGCGCAGCGTGGGCAGGAGCTCGCGCTCCAGCCCGGCGCGCGCGAGCTCGAGCCGGGTCGAGGCGTCGGGCGGCGCGTCGCGCAGCCTGGCGAGCGCCGAGCGCAGCGCGGCGTCGCCCGCGTACGCGTCCTTGCGGCGCATGCTCGCCGAGTCGTCGACCAGCACGAACGCCTCGGCCGGCAGCACGTTCTCCTGGTGCTTGACCTTGACCGGCCGGCAGAGGACGAGCATGAGCAGGATCAAGCTCGTGAGGCGCATGCCGATCAGCGACATGCGCGCCGTGCGCCCGAGATTCTCCTTGAGGTACGCTGCCCACGCGACCAGCCCCGCGGCGGGCAGCAGCACGAACACGACCACCCAGGCCGGCGGGAGGTTGAGCAGGCGCCACGACTGGCGCATGCCCTCGCTCGCGGCGGCCTGGAGCGTCGCGCCCAGGGCCTCGGGCAGCGCCGCGGGGAAGGCCATCACACCGCCCTCCGGCGGAAGCCGATCCAGGCGCCCCAGAGCGACTCGCCTACGAGCGCGAGGAGCGCGAGGAGCGCGAGGCGGCGCCAGAGCTCACCGCGGTCGGGGACCTCGTCGGCGGCCCCGGATGCGCCGCGCGCCTTCGGGTCGACGTAGCGCAGGGCGGCGTGCAGCCCTTCGAGCTCGCCCGCCCCCAGGCGCTCGAGGTCGCCCTCGAGCGGCGGCGCCTGGACGGCGAACGCCTGGTCCTCCGAGCCCTCGATCTCCACTCGGTAGAGCCCCGTGCGGCGCGTGTCGTCGCTGCGCAGGAGCGGCAGGCGCCAGCGGCCGCGCCCGACCTCCACGGCCTCGCCCTCGATCGGGCGCCGCGTCTGGTCGGGGCGCACGAGCTCGGGCGAGCGCGGGAACGCGGCGACCTCGAGCGAGAGCGCCTCGCCGGGCTCGAGGTTGCGGTCCTGCGTGCGCCGCCGGCCCGCGTAGCGCATCAGCTCGTGCACGAAGGGCACGAGCGTGCGCGGGGACTCGGGGAAGCGCGTCCACTGCCGGTCGATCGTCGTCGTCCAGAGCAGCACGCGGCCCTCGTCGTAGGGGCGCTCGACGAGCAGCGGGCTCGCGCCCTCGTCGTCGAAGCGCGCGATCACGCGCGAGCCCTCCAGCGGCCGGCTGGCGACGAACTCGTAGAAGGGCACCTCGGTCAGGAGCATGCGCCAGCGCTCGTCGCCGAAGAACTCGAGCACGGGGTGCGTGGCGTCGAACTCCTTGACGCGGTAGTAGGCGTCGGTGCGCGAGCGCACCGCGACGTGGCGCGTGAGCTCGGCGGGCAGGAGGCCGGTGCCGTCGGGGCGGAAGAGCTTCTCCGTGTAGTCGAAGCCCAGCCGCCCGTCTCCCGAGACGCGATCGCCCAGCGTCAGGATCAGCGTCGCGCCGGCCGCGACGTGCTCCTCGAGCGCGCTCACCGCCGCCTCGCCGAAGAACGCCCCCGTGACGTTGGCCATCAGCACGACCGGGTAGCTCGCCAGGTCGACGTCGGGATCGAGCAGGAACTCGGGCCCGATCTCGCGCGCGTCGAAGGGCGCCGAGCCGCCCGGGAGCTCGTCGTCGCCCGGGGGCTCCAGCACCGCCATCACGAATCCGGTCTCGTCGTCCTCGATGTCGGACATCCGCGCGCCGTTGACCACGAGCACCCGCACCGGGTCGGGGACCTCGAGCACGGCGGGCCGCTCGTTGTCGATCTCGAGCGCGTCGCCCTCGAGCCGCACGTCGAGCGTGTGCGTGCCCGGGGAACCGAACTGCAGCGGGAAGACGACCTGCGCGCGGCCGCGCGCGGGGACGTCGATGCGCTGGCTCGGCTGGCGGCCGGCGTCGCCGTCGACGTAGAGCGAGACGCGCACCGCGGCGCGCGCGGCGGGCCCGAAGTTGGCGAGCGTCACGCCCAGGTCGACGGGGTCCCCCGTGCCGATCACCGGCCCGATCGGCGCGATGTCCACGACGCCCAGGTTGGGCGGCACGGCCTCGGACGGCCCGAGGTCCTCGACGGCGAGCCGCGTGCCGAACTCCGCCAGCCGGTCGAGCTGAGGGCGCACGAAGAGACCGCCGGCGGTCTCCTGTGCGGCCTCCTCTGCGCCCTCCTCGCCGGGCGGCGCGCCGCCGCTCGCCGTCGCCCCCGTCGCCATCGTCGCGATCGGGGCCTCGAACACGGAGCGCTGCATGTCGGTCAAGAGGCGCACCTCGAGCGCGCTCTCGCCCGTGCCGGCGGCGTCCTTCTCGACGAGCTCGAGGACCTCGCCCAAGGCGGCGCGCAGGTCGAGGGCCTCGTCGGTCGGGCGCTCGAGCGTCGCGACGACCGCGAGCGCCTTCTCGGGCGTCGTCCACGAGAGCAGCCGCGCCTGTTGGCTGCCGAGGATCAGGTGCGCGCGGTCGCCGCGCCCCGCGTCGAGCTCCTTCAGGATGTCGCGCGTGCGCTCCAGGATGCGCTCGAAGGTCGTCTCGCTGCCCCCCGCCTCCTGGTAGCCGGTGGAGGCCGAGCCGTCGAGCACGAGCAGCACGTCGCGCCGGCTCTCGGTCAGGGCCGCCAGCGGGCTCTCCGCCGAGGTGAAGGGCCGCGCGACGGCGAGCGCCAGGAGCGCGACCGCCGCCATGCGCAAGAGGAGCAGCAGGAGGTTCTCCATCTGCACCCTGCGGCGCGTCTTCCTGTAGGCGGCGAGCACGAAGCGCATGGCCGCCCAGCGCACCGGCTTGTGCCGCCGGCGGTTGAGCAGGTGGATGATCAGCGGCACGGAGGCGAGCAAGACGCCCGCGGCGAGCAGCGGATGGACGAAGCCCTGGAACAAGACTAGAAGCGCCCTCCGCGCGCGCGGGCCATGCGGCTCGAGAGGTAGGCCGAGAGGACCGTCTCGGGCCCGGTCGAGGTCAGGACCGGGACGTAGTCGATCGAGAGCGAGCGCGCGGCGCGGGCGAGCTGGCGGTTGTGCGCACCGATCTCCTCGAGGTACGCCTCGCGGATCGCCTTCGGGTCGACCCGCTGGATGCCCGTCGCCTCGAGGCCTTCGAGCCTGAGGAAGCTGTCGAAGTCGAAGCGCGTCTCCATCGGGTCGAGGATCTGGAAGAGGATCGGCTCGTGGCCCCCGAACACGAGCCGCCGGACGCCCTCCATCACCGGGCCCAGGTCGTCGAAGAAGTCCGAGAAGATGGCCACGATGCCGCGGCGGCGCAGGCGCGGCGCGAGCAAGGCCAGCGTCCGGCCGATGCTCGTCGGCCCCTTCGGGACGGCCTTCTCGAGCGTGCCGAGGATCGCCGCCTCCTGCGGTGCACCGTTGCCCGGCGGGACCTTCTGGCGGTGCGCCTCGTCGAAGACGAGCAGGCCCGCCGTGTCGCGCTGCGAGAGCACCAGGTGCGCCAGCGCGGCCACGCACCAGCGCGCGTACTCGAACTTCGTCCAGTCGCCCGAGCCGTAGTCCATCGACTCCGACGCGTCGAGCAGGATGTGGCAGCGGAGCGTGGTCTCCTCGACGTACTCCTTGACGACCAGCCGGTCCGAGCGCCCGAACACCTTCCAGTCGATGCGCCGCAGCTCGTCCCCGGCGGCGTAGGGCCGGTGCTGGGCGAACTCCACCGAGCTGCCGCGGTGCGGCGAGCGGTGGTGTCCGGACATGAAGCCCTCGACCACCTTGCGCGCCACGAGGGCGAGGCCGGACAGCTTGTCCAGGACCTTCGGGTCCAGGCTCGAGGAGGTGCGCGCCATCGCGGCGGAATGGCTAGCGGGCCGAGCCCTGCGCGACGCCCGGGAGCCCGGCGGCCAGCGCTCCGCTCGCGGGTACCTCTTCGATGAGCCGGTCGACGATCAGGTCGGAGGTGATGCCCTCGGCGTGGGCCGTGAAGTTGGTCACCACGCGGTGGCGCAGGACCGGGTGCGCGACGGCGCGCACGTCGTCGATCGAGACGTGGTTGCGCCCGGCGAGCGCGGCGTGCGCCTTGGCACCCAGGATCAGGTACTGGCTGGCGCGCGGGCCCGCGCCCCAGGTCACGAGCTCGCGCACGAAGGGCAGCGGCTCGCCGGCGCGCACGCGCGTGCCGCGCGCGAGCCCCAGCGCGTAGTCCAGGACGGCGTCCGCCACCGGCACCGCGCGCACCGCCGCCTGCATCTCGGCCAGCTCCTCCGCCCGGACGACCGTCGTCACCTCGTCCATGGCGCCGCTCGTCGTGCGGCGCAGGATCTCGCGCTCCTCGTCGTGGCTCGGGTAGCCGACCTGCACCATGAACATGAACCGGTCGAGCTGGGCCTCGGGCAGGGGGTAGGTGCCCTCCTGCTCGATCGGGTTCTGCGTCGCCAGCACGAAGAAGGGCTGCGGCAGCGCGTGGTTCTTGCCGGCCGACGTGACCTGGCCCTCCATCATCGCCTCGAGCAGCGCGGCCTGGGTCTTGGGCGGAGTGCGGTTGATCTCGTCGGCGAGGACGACGTTGGCGAAGATCGGGCCCGGCGAGAAGCGGAAGCTGCGGCCCGACGTCTCGGGGTCGATGTGCAGGAGCTCGGTGCCGGTGATGTCCGACGGCATCAGGTCCGGCGTGAACTGGATCCGGCTGAAGGAGAGGTCGAGCGTCCGCGCCAGGCTCGAGATCATCAGGGTCTTCGCCAGCCCCGGCACGCCGACCAGGAGGCAGTGCCCGCGCGTCAGGACGGCCAGGAGGACCTGGTCGATGACCTCGTCTTGACCGACGATCACGCGGTGCAGCTCGGTCTTCATGCGCGCGTGCACTTCGCGCACGCGCTCCAGGGCGGCTTCGGGCATCGGTCTGCTTTCCTATGGACGGCGGCGGGCGCGGCGGCGGGCGCGGCGGGGAGGGTGGGACGGGGGAGGGTGGGACGGGGGAGGGTGGGACGGGGGAGGGTGGGACGGGGGAGGGTGGGACGGGGGAGGTGGGCGGCCCGTCCCTCGGAATCGAACGATTCGCGCCCAATCTACACCCCGAGCGGAGAGCCTCCTACAGATACGGCGCGCCGCGGGCCGCCGAGAGCCCCGGTACCGAATTCCTACAGCCCTGCGGCCCTCCCACTGCCCGCCCAACGGGCGCATCAAGGCACGCGCAGCGTCCAGAGCGTGTTCTCGCCGAGCACGAAGACCCGGCTCTTGCGCGCGTAGAGCGTGCCGCCCGGGCTCCCGGACGGGGCGGTGAGGGGCTCGAAATCGAAGAGGAAGAGGTCGCGCGAGCGATCGAAGAGGTAGAGGCCGGCGTCGCTCGCCACGAGGGCGCGCGCGCTCGAGGCGAGGCCGGCGCCCGTGAACTGCTCCGCGCGGCCGAGGTAGAGCGAGGTCGCGCTCCCCTCGGGCCGCCAGGTGGCGAGCGCCCGGCGCCCGCCCGCGCGCGCGAGGACGAGCGTTCCCGCCGCGTCCGCCGCGACGACGTCGAGCCCTTGGCCGATCGCGCGCGGCGGCTCGTCGAGGAGGGCGCCGCCCAGGCCGGGCTCGAGCCGCAGCACGTAGAGGTGGCCCGCGTCGAACGGTGCCCAGTGCACGCGCGGCACGTCCCCGGCGGCGTCGACGAGCGGCGCGCGCGAGCCCGGCCAGCCCTCCTCGTCCCACGTCCGCCGGCGGTTCTTGAACGTCCACGCGAGGCGCCCGTCGACGGCGTCGAACAGCGCCGCGACGCCGAGGTTCGTGCCGACGAAGACCCGGCCGCGCGCGCTCGCCAAGGGCTGTCCCGACGTCGGGGCCGTGACGCTCCCGCCGAACCGGCGTCCGACGTCGGGCGAGAGGTCGGAGGCCTTGGTGACGAAGCGCTCCCACAGGACGGCTCCGGTCGCGAGGTCGAGCGCGAGCAGGAACACGCGGTCGCCGCGCGCGCCGCCCTCGCCCTCGTCGTCGGCGACCTGACGCGCCTGCACGAAGAGCCGCCCGCCGACGACGAGCGGGCCCGGCTGGAAGTCCCAGCGGCCCTCCCCGAGGACGAGCTCGCCGTCCTCGGCGCCGCCGCGGCGCAGGCCGGTCTCCGAGGAGAGGGTCCACTGCGGCACCGGGAAGCCCTGCGCGTCGAACGTGACGCACGCGAGCACGTTCGCGTGCGCCGGCGACGAGCGCCCGACGACGAGGGCGACGCGGAAGCCGTCGGTCGCCGGGAGGAGCCCCCAGCCGCCGCTGCCCCGCGATGCGAACGGGAACAGCCGCGCCGGCGTGCCGAGCAGGTCCGACAAGGGGAAGCGGCCGAGTCGACCCTGGGCGTCGATGCGGATCAAGAGGTACGGGGACTGCACGACGATCGACCCGTCGGCGAGGAACGCGAGCCCGGGCTCGATGCCGCGTCCGAGCGGCGCCGGCTCGAGGCTGCGCGGGACGGCGACGCGCCCTTCGAGCGGCAGCGCGCTCTCGAGCTCGAGGTCGAGCGCCTCTTGCCAGGCGTCCGCGGCGGGGGGCTCGCCCGGCTCGAGCTCGCGCGCGAAGTCGCGCCGCGCGCGCAGCGCGGACGATTCGGCCGCGCCGCTTGCGTGGCGTTCCGCGCGCTCGAGCCAGGTGAGCGCGGCCTCGGAATCGGCGCGCTCGAGGGCCTGGTCCGCGAGCCGCAGCGCGGCCCGGAACGCGCCGGCCGTCAAAGGGTAGGCGCGCTCGAGGGCCGCGAGCGCGTCGGGCCGCGTCTCGGCCTCGAGGAGCCGCGCCTCGGCCGACGGCTCGAAGCGCGCGCGCCACGCGCCGCGGGCCCCCTCGTCCTGCGCGAAGAGGCGCCGCAGCACCGCGACCGCGACTCCCTCCGTGCGCCGCGCGTGTGTGCCGTCGGGGTCCCTTCCGATGTACGGCGCGCGCGGGTCCTGGGAGCGGAGCGCGACGCCCTCGCCCACCTGCGAGCGCTCGAGCGCGCGCTGCCAGGCGTCGAACGCCTCGACCGGACGCCCGCGTTCCCACTCGCGGTCGCCGAGCTCGAGCTCGGCGACCGCCTCGGCGGCGACCGGGACGAAGGCGTCGTTGCGCAGCGGGCCCTCGTCGCCGGGCAGCTCCGACTGGGCGAGGGTTGCGAGGAGCGTCAGGACGCGCGCCGACGTCACGCTCCCCCCTCGTCGTCGTCGGGTTCCTCGGGCTCTTCCTCGTCCTCGACCTCGCCGGCGTAGCCGCCGGCCTGCAGCGCCTCGAGCGCGTCCTCGGACAGCTCGCCCGCGTGCGGGTTGGGCTCCGCGGGAAAGAACCAGCCGGCGCGGTCGCGCTCGATCGCCGTGGACACCGGCTCCGCCGCCTGCTCGAAGGCTTCGGGATCGCGCTTGGACACCAGCGGCCGCCACTCGCGGGGGTCGCTCTCGAGGTCGATCAGGCGCCCCCACTTCGCGGCCTTGTTGCGGATCAGCTTCCACTTGCCGAACAGCACCGCCTCGAGCCCGTCGCGCTCGGCGTAGATCAGGCGCTCGTCGGGGATCGGCGCCGTGAGGTCGTGGCCGACCAGGCGCTGGTCGAGGTCCAGGCCGACGCAGCGCAGCACCGTCGGGACGACGTCGACGAGGCTGACCGGAGCGGCTATGCGTTGGCCGCCGAGCTCGCCGCGCGGCAGCCGCACGAGCAGCGGGATGCGCAGCCCTTCCTCGGTCGTCCCGCCGTGGCCGCCCCAGCGCCCGCCGCGCTCGTAGAGGCCCTCGCCGTGATCCGACGTGATCACGGTCAAGGCGTCGTCGAAGAAGCCGAGCTCGCGCCACTCCGCGGTCCAGGCGCGCAGCTTGTCGTCGATGTAGCGGATGCCTCCGTCGTAGAGCGCCACGAGCGCTTCGTGCTGCGCGGCGTCCAGCCCGCTGCCGTCCTCGTTCCACAGGGCCCACGCGTCGATCCCCTCGAGCCGCTGCGGGGCGCCCTCGACGAAGCACGAGTCGAAGGGCGCGGGCGGCTCGTAGATCGTCTCCCCGCGGCGCTTCCTGTGGATCGGCGCGCTGTGGATGTCGAACAGGTGCACGAAGAGGAAGACCGGCCGGTTCTTCGGCGCGGCGGCGAGCGCCGCGCGGATGTTCCGCTCGGCGACCTCGGCGTTCTCGTGGTGCTGGTAGACGTCGAAGCCGCGGCCGTAGCCGTAGCGCGGGTGCAGCCAGCTCTCGGGGCCGTAGTAGAAACCGATCGTGTGGTAGCCGGACTCCGAGAGGCGCTCGGCGAGCGTCGGGATCGAGTAGGGGAGCGCCGAGGCCTTGTCCCACACGCGGTGCTGGCTGGGGTACAGGCCCGTGAGCAGGCTCATGTGCGCGATGAGCGTCCACGACATCGTCGTGTAGGCGTTCTCGAAGACCAGGCACTCGGCGGCGAGCTCGTCGAGGAACGGGGTCGTGTCGCGCTCGTAGCCGTAGAGGCCGACGTGGTCCTGGCGCAGCGTGTCGAGCGAGACGATCACGACCGACGGTGGCAGCTCCTCGCCGCTCCAGCGCGTCGCCTTCGCGCACGAGCCGGCGAGCGCGAGGGCGGCGGTGAGGGGGAGGAGTCGGCGCGCGTTCATCGGGCCTCGGGGTGCCGCGGTGGACGGCGTGGCAAGTCTATGGGGCGGGTTGCCGCGCGGCCACTCGCGTGGGGTGGAACGGTCGGAGGCGGGGCTGGTGCCTCCACCGAGGCGAGTGGTCGAAGGCGAGTGCGGGGGAGGGGGTAGCCAGAAACCCCTTAGGAACCCAGGAACCCAGGAAGAAGAAGAAAAACAAACTGTCGCATCTCACGCTCTTTGAGACAGGCGTCTCAGGCAGGATGAGCTGGTACGCGACGCGCAGCAGGAGTTCGCGCCCAAGGGCGTGTGCGATCAGTTGCAGAGCACGTGGACCTGGTGCGTCCGG